>OGFI01001647.1_pt1 | contig 10222 bp, 9 predicted proteins | sample 1570901 | NCBI WGS metagenome assembly OGFI01 (sample SAMEA2582018, study PRJEB24529) | metagenome | biome: Human gut stool | place: China | collected 2011 | reverse complement strand
CTTTTACCATACATACTCCTCAAGCATCTCATCTACAGAGATATCTACCCTTTCATCCTGTTTTTCCGCTTCCGTAAGGGATAATGCCACACTCATAGGATCCTCAGTTTTTTTATCCATAAAATCAATAAAATACCCTAGTTCCAAAACCAAACACCCGATTTCTTCTCCCTTGTGAACCTGTCGCATATTTTTTAATCCAACGCCCGCCATTTCTTTTTTTGTAATCGCATAGGTAGGATATCTGTTATCCGATAATAATGAATACTCACATAGTGCGGAAATCCCTGCTTTGTTCTCTAAATGAATATCCTCCTGCAATTCATATCTTGCAATAACTGGATTGCGAAGGATAGGCTTCATATCTTCCCACAATTTCTTTATATCTGTTGGGACTGTTATTGCCCTTGACTTTCCTTTCATACCCATGATATTCACATTCAGATATTCAATTTCGTCAAAGCATCTACTAATTGACATCTTAGAAACTTTTAACTTTATTGCGGCTTCTGATACAGTTACTTCAACCCATTTTTCATATATTGCAACAAATATCAATTTTTGTGTCAAATAAGAAATCAAATGTACCGGTGCTATCTCCCGCTCATTTATATCCGACAATAAAATGCCTATAAATGGTAAATAGACCTGCTTGTCCTTTAATACAAATGGGATTCCCTCTTCTACAAGTTTTTGCTTAATATAATATGTTGTTACATTAAAAAAGATGGCACAATTTAAGCCAGCCAGCTTTTCAATTCTCGCACGATCCTTTCTGAGAGTTACCAATCCTACATCACATTTGGGTTGAATCGCAATCCATGATAACCCATTTGTTTTGACCATAAAAAATGCATATCTTCCCTGAAAAGCTAATGGTAACTTATCATTCAAATATTCCGTCTCTTCCATGAGAACATTTTGACGTAATGTTTTTTCTAAATATTCTTTCATAATAACACCTTTTTTGAATTTGTAACCTTTTTTATGTTACAGATTCAAAATATCATATTTAAAGAAAAAAATCAACCACCCATATATCTTCCTACCACATCCTGCCCGCCAACATCGTCAGACGGATAAATGTAACCGTATCGCCCTCTTGTAACTCCAGCTTCTCATCTAATTCCGTAAGTTCCGTGTCCCCTAAGAATACCCGAAACAAGCCATCCTGAAACCCAAGCATCGCCGTCTCTATGGACTTCCCAACATCCGGCGCCTTCTCACCATACACGATGCCGAAAGCAATCTTCCCAATCTGCGCCATATCGTCGATCTGCGCATTGGAAAGCACTGCTTCGCCCCGGTTCATCGCCTCGATATATCTGCTCACACAGAGCTTCACCGTCTCTGCAATCAGCTCCCGCAGGCTGCCCGGTGCCGCCGCATAGGTAAATGGCACCTGATCCACCGTATTCCTACGCTTGCCAAGCTGTTTCATATTCATGTATAAAACCATGTACTACCCCTACTCTACTAGAACTTCACAACCTTCGGTTCCTGTGTGAATGAAGAAAATGTAGCTGTCGCATTCTTGAAATAAAATACTTCTGTGTTGCCATCATCTGCAGAGTACATCTTCTGCAGGGACGGATATGCGTCGAGCATCGACTGTCTCGCCTCTCTGCGGTCATCCTCAACAAGCTCACCTGCGACACGCAGCCATTCTCCGCCCTTAAATGCACAGATCTCTACCTTCGGATTCGCATGAATCTGCTTCGAAACTGCCTTCGACTTGCCTGTCTGGATATAGAGCTTTCCTTCAAAAATATGAGCCGTGCCAAATGGTCGTACTCTCGGCTGGTCACCCTCGACCGTTGCCAGATAATATGTATCAGCTTCCTTCAAAAATTTTGCTACCTGTTCCATGTGGTTGTCCTCCTGTAATTATGTCAATTTATTTATTCTTCAGGCATTCAACTGCCCAATTCATATCAACGATATAATCCCGCTTGCCATCGCCCTTGGAATCAATGTACTCCGCCTTGACTGCATCATACACCTTCTTGGCAAATGGACTGTTGCCCAATACGCCATTCTTCAACCGGATCACAAATCGTTCCGGCTTTCCCTTGGTGATCTCTAAGAATATATCTCCAACCTCCAGATCCGGATTCGTCTGCGACAAATGCGCCACCGTCATAACCTTCATGATCTCAACGACACGGTCATCGAGTCCCATATCGAAGATATACGCTTTCTCCCGGAGCTGATTCTGAGAATGAACTACTCGTAATGTATAGTCCGTACTCTCCATGCCCGGAAGCATGTCACCATTCTCCATCTTGGCAAATGTGTCTAAAATCTCCTTCTCGTCTTCCTTCGAGATTGCATAATAAATCATCAGCTGCTTCTCCATCTGATGATACAAAAGTCCGTAATTAATATAATGGACTTTCTTGCATTTCGGGCAGGTATACGCAAATAACCTGCCAGACAAAAGATCCTCCTTCGCCTGTGGGTTCAATTTCGTATTGATGCTCTGCCATATTGTAAATTCGCCTTCTGTGCCACAATCCGGACATTTGATTTTCTGTGTGTTTTTTAGAGACATGGGGTTCTCCTTTGTTGTTTTTTGTGTTATGTGTGCTTGGATAAATAGATATTGTTGCCCAATTTTCTTCCGAATCAGCTCCGCCAAGAGCTACTGGATAAATATGATCAACTGTGGGAACAAACTCCCAATATGCATTATGACACGATTCCATCTTCCAATGCGAATGATACGGAAATTCCTCTGGCATATAATGTGATAATACCTTCAAGAATCCCGGATTCACTAATTTATCGCTACTATACCGATCGATAAAACCATCCTTTTTGAATTGTTGCATCTTTTGCTTGTCTGTATAGGAACGACTGGTTGATTCCAATTTCTTAAATGGATAATTATCTGTTATTACATGTCGGGCTTGTTCATATTTATTTGTTAAAAGATATTGCCCTGCTTGGATTAAGGCTTCAATTTTTTGCATGATCAGCTCCTATGTACCATACGTTCAACACAAATCACTTTACCTATTTTTTGTAAACACAGGTGATTTTTTGCTAATACAATAATTCCAATTGAGTTCATTAGGATTTACTGGTTCATATTCACACATTAACATTGCATCCTTACTCACTTATTAAGCATTTTGTCAATTCTTCATAAACCGCATTTTCTATTTTGTTCTTCATTAAACGAATATTATCATACCTTCCAACATTATCTATAAACCATTCTCTAATTCTACTTTTCTTTATTATTTTGCTGTCCTCTTCATCCAATTGCCCTAGCAATTTATTATAATAAGAGTTTATAATTATGTTCTTCTCTTCATTACCCAGTTTATCATATTGAATGCATGCACCAATTCTTGAAAACATAGCTGGTCCAAGAACTTTTTTTATTTGGTTTTCAGACTCAAAATTACTTGTCAATACAAACGCTGTTTTTCTGCAATCAACAATATAATTCGTATCCTCATACTTTCCATCATCAAACAGTTCATAAAAAGCATTATAAAAGTTAGGATTCACTTTATCAAATTCATCTATTAAAACAATATCGCTCTCTCTTCCCAAAAGATCTCTTGCCAACGATGAATGTGTATGCTCTGCTCCATACACATAATTATATGCCTCATTTGTTTGCATCATTGAGAACTGAATTCGTAATAAATCTCCCCCCAAGCACTCACTTGCACATTTTGCAGTTTCTGTTTTTCCTACACCAGATGGTCCATACATAAGTAATACTGTAGGCTTTTTTTCTATATCAGGAATCATTCTATAGAAACCACTCACAAGCCCTTCAATACATTTTTGTTGTCCTAATATATTTTCCTGCAAAGTAAAATATATTTTTTTCAATAACGTTTTAGTTATTTTTTTATACTCTGACTTTTTTATTTCTATGCTTGTATCTGTATTTACACTTTCATACGCTTTTAACGAATGTGCAACCCTTTTGGGCGGATTTTGTACATAAAGATTATCAACGTCATGATTCATACAAACAATATTTACAAAATTTGAAAGTACATGATCCAAAACCGATCCATAGTCATCAGCCTCAACAACGCAATTTTCTACCTTAATTCTCTGCCGAAGTACATGAGCATTAATACCAGATTCACTAGGTCTAATTCTTGCATTATATTGTTGAATTAAATCCATAAAAGGTAAAATACCACCTTCAACCTCATTTCTAATTAGTTTATTAAAATCTTTTTTTGATCCGTAAAAAATTACAATCCTACTTATCATTTATTTCAACCCCCGCAAGTAAGACGTCATACACATCTACCTCTTTATCATCAAAATTTTTATTGTTTTTTTCTTCATTTTCATATGAAGGATTATCTACTTTAACACTATCCTCTAATTCAAATTCGTTATTGAAATTCAAATTAGAAAGATTGGTTTTTCCAACTTTTATGGCATAAATTGCAATATCCATCTTCATCAAGTCAGATGCTTTATAATTATTTCTAAATGCTTTTATATTGAATCTAAAAATAACCTGACATCTTTCTTTTTCCCCTAAAAATTCATAATAGCCTTTTGCATTTTTCAAAGTATTTTCGATTTTTTCTATAGCAATATTATACTCTCCTGCTTGTATTCCGTTTCCCCCTTTCAACATCGAAAAATATGGAGCAATTAAAGCAACATATGTTAGTGAATCTTTGGGAGCTAATATATTATAATTTTCAAACTTTTTAATTCCATTGTGTTTTTCATCACCACTTACTATGTCAATAAAATCTGTTAATATTGTGTTTTTTACAATATTCTTTGCCATCTTGCTAGTATTAAAACTTGTATCAATATCTACTTCAGCCGTTGCTTCCCCTTTTATTTTTACCAGAGCAGCCAAAAATGAACTAATACTAACCTTTCCTTCTCCTTTTCCTTCAACCGCTTTGTTGCTTTCTTTTAAAAGTTCAGTTGTTTTCTCTAATTTTCCACCTAAAACCATCTGAACATAATCTGTAACAGAATCCTCATCAAAATAAACTATCTTAGCTAATTTTATCATTTCATCTTCATTTCTTTCAGACACGTATCTCATCTCCTTTTTACTACTTAATCTTTACATAACTTTAGCATAATTTATATTTCCTCTGGCTTCATATTATGCCCTGCGTCACATTTTATATATAGACCATACTTGCCGACTTTCGCCGTCATATCGCACTTATGAATTGGGCATTTCACATGTTTCACTAACATATAATGGTTTATATCATCAGGCTTAAGCAGATGTGTCTTTTTGCATTCTTTACACCATAATATGGTCTTTCCGCTTTTTCCCTTCGTCATTCTCAAAGGCTTCTTACAATCTGGACATTTTATATTTTGGGAAACATATTCAGATAATCCTCCCGCTCCATTCGGATCATCTGTTGGCGTTTCCGGACGCGGTGATAATTGCTTTTTACCTTTGTCTGTTTCCCTGTACTCCAAATCAGACAACGAACGAATTAATTCAGCGGTGTGTTTTCCATCCAATCTGCACACAATTGGACATACTGTATGATATTCATCTGCTCCATCTTTGAATTTCCATGAAGCATCCGGCACACCATACCAAGTGATTTTCTCGTCAATCATTACCAGAGGAAAAACTGCATTGCTTGTTCCCCATGTATAATTTTTCCATGTCTCTGGCAAAGCGGCATAATCATTACACTTAATCAACACTTGTATTCCCTGTTGTTTCTCTTCTACAAGCAACTGACATATTACGCTTTCAGACTCTGGATTCAACTTACCACACGGAAGAGAAATCACAATCTTGCCTCGTGCGCTTCTGATATCTTTCAAAAAAATATCCATATATACATTCGCATTCAAATAAAATGTCGGTCCACCCTTCAAAGATAATTCATCAACCAATGCTTCAAGCGTTCTATCTTTCTCATGGCGAACTGTATTTCCCTTATCCTTCAAATAAGATATTAAAAGATAAAATAAATGCGTCGTATTTTCATAGTTATTGCTCCAAAACTTTGAATTGGCAACCGTCACCAATTTTCCCTTTGCTCTAGTTACAGCGACATTGATAAGCCGTTTTATAGAATTAAAATCTTTTCCCATCAACCATCCTGGCTTTCTCGATGGATAACTTTCTACTGCATCAAAAATAACAACGTCACTCTCTGATCCCTGAAACTGATGAACTGTCGCACATCTGATCTGTGTATCATTATGTTCTCTATAATCCAGCTCCATCGCACGGACAAGTCGAGTCTGTGCCGCATATGGGGTAATAATACTTACAGTTTCAACATTTTTCTCTGTCTTTACCGCTATTGCAAATGAAATCATTGCACTCAAAATATTGAATCTTGAATTATCTGCATTCTTTGATGCCGCACAATAACATCCAGATAAATCAATCAGGTTAATTGCCTGTTTGCTAAATAATTCTGCATTTACTATTTCATTACGGTTCGTCCTTGTATCCGGATGATTCAAAAGCAAGCCACCATATACATATTGATTGGAAAAACCAGCAATTTGAGGGTGCATACGTCTCTGTTCATTCAACATTACCAGCCACGGATGATAATATACATGTCCGCTTCTGTTAATCCCTAAATAGGCAAATATGTCCTGACACAAAATATCTTTCTTCTCCGACTGAGCAATTGGAGCCAGCTGCATAAAATCACCAACACAGATAAAATGCTCTCTTGCGAATGTTACCGCACAAACAACCTGCAGAACATACGCCATACTCACCTCATCGAACATAACAACATCATATTTTTTATTATCAAAGATGCCATCAATCACAATTTTTGAAATAGTTGTTGCAATAACAGAAGCCTCGCTTACATAATGCTGTTCCTGTTCTCTAATGGCAGACCGAATCTTTCCAATATCTTCTCTGATTTCTATCACTCGCGGATTATCCAATCCTTTTGTATGCTTCAGCTTGTCATATTCCGCTTGCAATTTATCCAATTTCTCATTTAATGCCGGATTTTTTGTAACAGTATAGTAAAAAGAATTCACATAAGGATTTTTATTCAATTCTTCATCTCGTACATATCCATATCGAAGAATCTTCCCTGCTTTCAATGCAGCGGTTTGATTGCTTTTCCTCAGCAGTTCATCTATCTTCTTTGCTACACCATCCACCGAAACATTACTATGTGACACAATCAGCACAGTTTTTCCTGCATTCATAGAATTAATAGCCAGTTCTGCCATCGTATGCGTTTTTCCTGTTCCTGGTGGTCCCCAAACAACACATACCGGTTCCGACATAGCCTTTTCAATAACTGCATCATGTCCTTTCGGAATTTGTTTGCCTGGTTCTTTTGTCGCCAATTTAGGTCCATCTTTCATGATACGAGAAGCCATCTTATTTTTTCCAAGACTTATCCCTACTCTGAGTTTCTCCTGCAATGCCTCCAAAAGTTTCCATGGTTCAACACGTATCAGTGCATTTCCGATCCGCTCACCTATATTTGATTTCAACTGTACTATAATCTGGAAATCCTCACACATTAATACAGTTCCACTAGCCTGAAACAAACCAGTTGATATGTCAATTGGCGCATCATCCGAAATATGTAACTCTGTTTCAAGATCAAAAATGTATGAGAATATACCTTTCGCTTTTGAAACTAATTTGCCATTCGTAACCTTATATTTTCGTCCGCCTTCATGCATCAAATACAATTTTTCTGCATTCAATGCTTTCAGGTATGTATCCATCTCCGGAATATCTTCCACATGAATATTATCATTGTCTATATTCTTTGCATCTTGCGAAAATTTGTTGCCATCCACATCCAGAATTTTTTGTTTTACATTACCTAAGCTATCAGAAACGGCTTTTATAAAAACTTCTTCGTCTTCTTTTCGCATCGTGTCGTAATTTACATCTAAAAGTTTCCCCTTCGAATCACTTCCAAAAGCAAACACCACGTTCGTTATTTCACCTGTTTCAGACAAAAACATAAGCTGCAATCTCGAATTTTTCATCCAGATTTTCTTCTTATCCTGATGTATCGAAATATTCATGGATTGCGCCATTTTCTTTGTAACATCAAAATAATGCTCGTGCCCCTCGTCAGAGTGTTCAACTCCAAATCTATCTGATAGTATTGCTTTCGAATAAATTATTTTATCAGTTTGTCCCTTTTTATACTCAAATTTAAATGAAATTTGCACATGATCATCAAATTCTAGATATAATGGTAAATGTATTTTGAATGTACTTTTCTCATATGATGGATTCATAAAATCCCCCCTATCTTTACCCATATTTAATCTGCTATGCTCAATCCTACATGTCTTTCAATAAAGCAAGCAATTTCTCCACTTCATCCTCATTCAATGTAACTCCTTTCCCCATCTTCTCGTGTTCCGGTGCCCAGTCTCTGATATCATATTTAGGTTCTCCACCATTCCATGAAATCCTGTTCAATTCCTTTGTCCAACCCTTTGCACTCTCTGAAAGAGTACCAATATGTTCAACTATTTCATATTTAAAATCAGCCATAATATGCTTTCTCCTTCTCACTTATACATATCATAATATGCTTTCTTTAAGTCACTCGGTTCCTTTAGTTTATTTAATTCTGCCAATTCAATTGCAACTTTTTCCTTTAGTTCTTTTTTCTTTGAAAATGCAAAAAAACTGCTGTTTTCTAGTTCTCTCTTTAATCCTTCTACCTTTTCTCGCTGTTTATCAAATTCAGCATTATATTTTTTGTAAGCCTGTTCATATGTATTCTTTCTTTTTATTGCCTCATCAATATAATTTTTAATAGCAATAATCAATAAATCTGCATAATATTTCTTTATGTTATCATATGAACTTGAGTCAGCATCTTCGATATTGGCTTTTTCAAACGGATTAACTCCCGCACTATATAACTTTTTGATTCTTTGTTCATCTACCTTATGAATGAACCAATTACCGACTTTATCGCTAATATCTTCATCAGTTACAGCAATAATCCTATCCATATCTTTAGATATATTCTCTCTTATCCATGAATGTAACTGACGATTGTTTCCACATATCTTTTTTATGTTTTCAAAAGGCTTTATCAAGGAATCCGCATATTTTGAAAAATATTTTTTTATTACAGTTTTTTCATCAATGTCCGTATAATCAGTCAGTACAGCCACATACTCATCCATTTTTTCAAAAGAAGCTGATGAACCATCTAGCTGAGATTCCACCATACTTTGCAATGTTTCAACTGGAAATATCTGTTTTGCATCCATAAATGTATTTACATCAAAGAATCCCATTTCCAATATTTTTTCATAGACATCAATATTAAATGGACATGCCTCATAGGCTTGTATAAGCAATTTTCTCTTATCCGAAACCCTTGACATATTTTCAAGTATTGCATTGAATCTGTTTTCACTATATCCTTCAATATTATCTACATTGAATTCTCCATGTAGTGTTAATTCAAGAAGATAATTCTGCATTAACTCATCGTTAAATGTTTCGATAATATCTACAAGTCCCATCCCGAAGTCATTTATAAGTATATTGGTACATATTTGATTTAAAGCATCTTTGCATGCTGCTTGAATTTTTTGAACTGCCTTTTCATATTGCTGATCTGCTTTTTTTGCCTGAGAAAGCATAATATGTTTCTCTACAGCAGAATATACCATAAGTGACGCAAAACTGTTTGTAAAAACACGGATTCCTGAACCAGTAATTGTGTTAGCTGCTGACCTATATGCATAATTCTCTCCTGCTTTTTTTTCATCAACTAATTTTTGAATTTCATTGGTTGCCTTTATAATGACTTTATTTCCAAGATCCTGTACTGCCTTAAATCCTGACAATCTTTCTGCAAAATCTGTTACACTTACATCATAGATATCTCTACTAATCAAATCGTCCACTATATCCTGGCATGCTTCTAACATTACCGAATGATAATTCTTTATTTCATCATTGAAATTCTCAAAAAATTTCGGTGCATCAGCATTTGAATACCTTACTATCATATCAGAAGACTCTTTTATGAGTTTAATAAGTTCTTTTCCCACGAACTCTCTACTCTTGATAAAAATAACCACATCTTCCGGTACTTTATAGGTTTTATTCAAAAATCTGACATCAAAATAATGTGCAGGTTTATGAGGAATACCATCATTTACTGGTATTCCACTATATTCATTGTCCATTGGATATGATAGTATCTTGATGACTTCCGGATTAATTGGTTCTACGTCC
>OGFI01001645.1_pt1 | contig 10231 bp, 9 predicted proteins | sample 1570901 | NCBI WGS metagenome assembly OGFI01 (sample SAMEA2582018, study PRJEB24529) | metagenome | biome: Human gut stool | place: China | collected 2011 | reverse complement strand
TGAACGATTCTGTCCCATATCTTGATTTAATGGAACAAATTCACACAAATGTTGTACCAATTCAGACCGCTACCGCGGACGCCGCCTACGATTTCCCGCTGGCCCATCGGGCGCTGAGTGAGCTGGGGATCGACTTCTTTGTACGGCCGCAGAAGACCGCCGCGCGGGCAAACACACAGTTTACGCGGGACGATTTTTGCCGCGACGAGAACCGTGATGTGTACCTCTGTCCCATTGGAAAAGAGCTGTGTTTAAGACGGCTGGCCCGCAGCGCCAGCGGCCTGTTCTGGGAGTATCAGGCGGATAAGCGGGACTGCGCAAGCTGTCTGTTGCGGGACAAATGTCTGCGCGAGGACGACAAACGCGGCGCAAGAAAGGTGTCCGTCAGCTACTTCGCGGCAGACCGGCAGCGCAACCTGGAGCGCCACCACGAGCCTGCTTATCGAGAGGCGCTGAAGCTGCGGCAGGTCTGGTGCGAGGGCTCGTTTTCCGCGCAGAAGCGCGAGCACAACTTAGCGCGCGTTTTGCGACGAGGCTTAGAGGCAGCGGAGGACCACTGCCTCTTGTCGGCGACCGCATTGAACCTGAAAAGGATGATAAAACACGCCGGATGACGCCAGTGGGCGTCTTTTTTATTTGCCCAAATGAGGATAAATGTCACTTTGTCAACACGCCCAAAGTGTCCCGAAGTGATATAGCTACTATCAAAATTATTTCATTTATGATGCTGTGGGTATTGCCCCATCCAGTTTCATATAAACACATTCAAACATTTAGGAGGAAAAGTCATGGGATTTTTTAGCAAGTTATTTAAGGGCCCTGAAATTGACATGGAAAAGAGCAACGCAAATGCAAAGAAAATGCGTGCTCTATTTAATCAGGTTGTAGAGAACGGGGACAATTACAGACTGATTTTCGGATATACCGAGGATGTGAGCCGGTTTAACTATGGCTTTGTTCATGGGAGCAAAACAAAGATCGGAAATTTAATTGTCGGCTGGAACGAAGCCAGCCAGACGATTGTGGTTGTTCCCACAGTACCCGATCTTTCCGGCTGTGGCGATCCGACCTACTATCGCCGTTCTGAAATTTTGAAAGCCTATCGGAACAAATACCCTACCGATGCTTTTATCATTTATCCAGACAAAAAAGGATACATTGGCATCAATGCCTATGACTGGCTGGAAGATGAAAAGCTGTATGTTTATGTATCACAGGATGATGAATTGGCCGCTTTTACCGACTTCTTTATGAATCGCTTTGCAACAAAGTGAGGTAAAAGATGCCTATTGGAGAAATCGGAGCGTTCCTGCTGTTTCTTGTGATCGTGTTTATAGTTGGAAATCTATGGTTTCATTTCGTAGAAGCAATTCTGCGCCAGATTAAAAAGCTATTTACACGTCACAAAAAACCTCCGGCATGGCATCCGCTCCCCCCGGACAAGGAGGATTGAAAATGTTCGATATAGACGAGATTAGGAAACAGGCACTCGCTTCTATGAGAGAAACCATGGAAAAGAACGAGGAACGAATTAGCAAAATTGAGGTTCCCAGCTCTGAAAAAGGCGCATCTGTGTCTGCCGCCGAAGTGGAAGAACAGATTGCCGCTAATACTCAACGTCAAGTAGAAATTCTTGGACAGATGTTTGGGCCAGATAGTATGGCTCAAATGGCTGTTAATGAGGAATTGCTGCAAAAGATGGTAAATGATAAAGTTGCTGAGGCAACTTCAGCTACTGCTGGGGACTTGATGGGACAGCTTTTCGGAGAAGATATGGGCATACTTGCGGCTGCTCTGGAAACGCTGGAAATGGAAGATGCGGACGATGAGGAAGAACTCTCATTCGATCTGGAACTGGAAGAAAAGCTCTATACTACCTTGGAAGAAACAATGGCCCGGCTTGAGGCCATGCCTGAGCCAGAAGCGATCCCATATCAAAAAGACGATGTAAAATGGGAACGCTTTGGCATCCTGCTGTCCGGTATTTTATCGACCCTTAACAGTCACGATCTGGATAGTATGGATGTGGAGGAACATATTCCTGTTATGGAGCAGAAAATCGTGTCCCTTGTGCGCCGCTCCTGGGGGATAGATGGCCGGAGTGATCTGCTGGACATGATCCGTTATCTGGCGCAGGAGGGTTATATCCTGCGGTATCAGCTTTATAGTGAGGCATCTTCGCCGGAGGAACTCATGGACGAAACTATGGACGAGGATGACCGTGAGTCTACCTGCCGGGCATGGAGGTTTGCACAACGGTATAAAGGTCAATATGCTCCCGGTTTTATGGCTGGATGGGATATTGGCCGGGCGGCGATGCTGACACGCTGGGGATGCTATTTAGGCTGGATCACAGAAAGCGAGGCTGTTGGTATTCTGTGGGATCTCTCCCAAAAGGTTGTTGAGGAACTGCATAGCTGGCGCGAATTTGCGCAATCTTATCTTTTTGGCGGTCTGATGTGGAAATTGCTATGCGGTGACAGCTCCGCAGGAAGTTCCCTGGGTTATCTTGCAGACGCCGCCACAGACCTATTGACTGGAAAAGCAGAGCAGGATAACGGACAATGGCGTGATTGCCCTTGGCCTGCACAGAGAAAAATTGGTTTCACATTATAAATCTTTTTGAAAATTTGTTGCTATTCATCAGCCGCCAACGGAAACGGCATATAAAAAAACCGTTGGCTTGGCGGCTGTGTTGATGCACGCCTAAACTAAAGTTAAGCGGCGGTTTTGAAATTAACCATTTCAAGGCCGCCGCCTTTTTATATCACACGGCGGTAACAAAGGAGGTACGTCGTGTCCCGCACAATCCTTACCCGCCCCTCTAACTTATCAAAAAAAGCCAGGGCCCCGGACAAGGATATTTTAACCGTAGTTGCGAAAATTGTTATAATGTAGGTGAATATCTCAATTTATGCGCTTGCGCGGCTTTATGTCGTGCAGGCGCATTTTGTTATCCGTACTTTGAGACAAAGTGTCCCAAGGTGCGGGACGGCCCTCCCAGGTGCCGCTCCCCGCCGGCCCTCCATTTCGTTTCCCCTCAACCCGAACAAAACGAAATGGAGGACAAGCTATGACAACCATCAATCTGAAAGATTTTTATTATTGGTACATACAGGATCAATTTATCGAGGTTGCTGACGAGGTGGCCGAGGCTCTCACCGCCAGCAGACGCCAGGAGGCCGCCTATGTGGAGCGGGCCCGGTACAACAAGGCATATTATTCCCTGGACTGTGATGACGGGATCGAATATTCCGCCTGCCAGCATGAGCCCAGCCCCCAGGAGCTCCTGGATCGCAAGGAAATGTTTTTCCGGCTCTGGAACGCGCTCAACTCCCTGCCGGAGCTCCAGGGCCGCCGGGTGGATGCCCACCTCATTCTCGGTAAAAGCTATCGGGAGATCGCCCGCGAGGAGGGCGTGGATAAAAGCGCCGTTAGGTGCTCCGTCCTCTGCGGGATCAAACGCATGAAAAAATATTTGCGGGAAAATTTCTAAAAAGCATCTCCATTACCCCCTGTTTTTCTGGTGGTATATGAGAGGTAGGTTGCCTACCTCTCCACAGCAGGACGGCGGCGGCTCCGAGCATAGCGCGGGGAGCCAGGCGGCGGGTGCGCGGTGACTTCTCCACAAGAGAACGAGCGACCAACACCTGCGCCGCAGGTGGGCCGGGCCATCCCACGGCCACGATCCGCCACAGGACAGGCTGGCCGCCTGTCCCTCCGGGCCGCTGTCTCCTGCTGTGTGGGAGTGCTGCGCCGAGTATGGTTGTCTTTGGACAGGTCAAGGAAACGGGCGCGGCCTCCCTCTATCTTATGAAAGCGGGGCCTGCTTTATGAGCAGGGCTCCGGCTGGCTTCGAGACATTTTGTCCCGAAGTCCCGGTCAAAACAAGGGCCAGCACTTTCGCGGTGCTGGCCTTTGTCATTTCTGAAATGGGAGGTATTCTATGCACGCACAGACCAAATACAAAAGCGAAATGAAAACGGCTGTACTTGGTGATCGGACAATTACTATTAAAAATCTTACTCCCATTCTGCCCCCGCAGGAACGGGAAAAGCGCAGGCGCGAGGTGGAACAACAGCTTTTTGACGTGTTCCGCAAATATGCCGGACAGCGGGGGTAGTCAAAGGCATCCTTGTTGAATGGGGGCGGCAGAGGTATAATATAATTGTAGGTTGGCTCCCGTATAAACGGAAGGGAGCTAATTATGGATAATAGAATAGATGCAATTTACGGGCGGCAGTCGATTGACAAAAAGGATAGTATCAGCATTGAAAGTCAATTTGAATTTTGCCGGTATGAACTAAAAGGCGGTGAAGCGAAAGAATACAAAGACAAGGGATATTCCGGGAAGAACATAGAACGCCCCGACTTCCAGCGGCTTCTGAAAGACATCCGGGCCGGACTGATCCGGCGGGTGATTGTTTACAAACTGGATCGGATTAGCCGCTCCATTGTGGACTTCGCAAAGCTCATGGAACTGTTCAAGCAGTACAACGTGGAATTTGTCTCCTGCACCGAAAAATTTGATACGTCAACCCCGATGGGCCGGGCGATGCTCAATATCTGCATCGTGTTCGCCCAACTGGAACGGGAAAGCATCCAGATGCGTGTGCAGGACGCTTTTTATTCCCGGTGTGCCAAGGGCTACTATATGAGGGGCCGGGCTCCATACGGTTTTGATACGGAGCCCATCGTCATGGACGGTATCAAAACAAAGCGGCTGGTTGAAAACGCTGAGATGGACTACGCCGAGCTTATGTATGAAATGTATGCCGAGCCGGAGAACTCCTACGGCGACATTACCCGGTATTTTACCGAGAATGAAATCATGGTGTATGGAAAGACATTGAAGCGCGGCTTTGTGGGCCAGCTTTTGAGAAATCCGGTTTACGTCCAGGCCGATATGGATATTTACGAATATTTCAAGGCCCAGGGCGCGAAAATCGAAAGCCCGCCGGAACTGTTCACAGGTGAATTTAGCTGTTACTTGTACCAGGGCCGCGAGGGGGAGGAAAACATTCTGGTGATTGCGCCCCACAAGGGCCGCATCCCCTCGTCCCTCTGGCTGGCCGTCCAGCACAAGCTGTCCCAAAATACCACGTTCCAGAATGGCCGCAAATGCCACAATACATGGCTGGCCGGGAAAATCAAGTGTGGATGCTGTGGGTATGCGCTGGCCAGTCTGAACGCTCCAAACGGTGTCACTTATATGCGGTGCAAGCAACGCATGGAAAACAAAAGCTGTCAAGGGCCCGGCACTCTCACAAAGCACGACTTGGAAAAATCGGTCTATGAGGAAATGGTTAAGAAGATGCGGGAATTTCAAACGCTGAAAGGCAGTAAGGCGGAGGGGTACAATCCCAAACTGACCGCCGCCCGCGCTAAACTTGCCAAAATCGAGGGCGAGATTGAAAAGCTCATTGACACGCTGACCGGGGCAAACCCGCTTTTGTTGCAATACGCAAACAGCCGGATTGAAGAACTGGACGCGGAACGGCAAAAGCAGTTAAAGCTGGTGGCCGACCTCACCGCTAACTCTGTTTCTTCCTCACAGGTCGATAGCATAACGGGATATTTAAGCCATTGGGAAGATGTGAGCTTCGATGACAGGCGGCGCGTTCTTGACACGCTGGTTTCAAAAGTTGAGGCCACTCGCACCGAACTTGCTATTGAATGGAAGATCTAAAACTTTTCACTTTGCATTGTACCCTTGTCAAGAACGCTTAAAGAAGTAGTAAAACCTTGATTTACTACTAAGCTGCTATCCGCAGCATTTCAGCTTTTGCGCTATCAAAAGTAGCGTGTGCGTAATAGTTCAGCGTCATAGTAATGTTGGAATGTCCCATAATGTACTGTAATGCTTTTGGGTTCATTCCGGCATTTGCCATGTTGGCACAGAACGTATGACGTAAGGTGTGCGGTGTCATTACTTTCGGTAGAGCTTCCTCATGGTACTTGTTGTACTTCTTTGCAAGCCCCCTAAACATACCGTCATAATTGGTAGCTGTTTTCGGGTAGCCGTCCCGGTTGAGGAAAAGGAAGTTGCTGTAACCGTCAATAGTAACAGCTTTTGCACCCCTGCGCCGTTTCAGCACTCGGTTAAATGCTTCATATACTTTTTCGCTCATTGGAATTTGACGAATACCGCTTTTCGTTTTTGGTGTTTCAATGTAATATCCTGTTTCCGCACTTCTTAAAAGTTGGTGGTCTACATTGATTATCCTATTCTCAAAGTCAATGTCAGTATCGGTCAGCCCGCAAAGTTCAGAGATACGAAGCCCTGTCCCAAGCAAAATAATAAGCTCGTCATAATACTTCTGATAAACTTTGTCATTTTGAGCAAAGGACAAAAAACTTTCTTCCTGCGCTGGTGTTAGCGAAACCTTTGGTTCTGTATCATCTTCAATGACAGTGTTTAACTGGAAGTCAAAAGGATTTTTCCTTATGCAATCGTCCTGTATCGCTGTGTAAAAGGCAGCTTTCAAGGAACGCTTGTCATTACTGATAGTCTTATAGGAAATTCCTTTTTCTTTCATGCGGATTGCCCATTCTTTTGCGTCGGACAGCTTCACGCTGTCAATCGGGCAGCCCCCAAGTTTATCTTCTTCCAGTAGCTTCATCAGCCGCTTGCGTCCGTTTTTCGTATTGTACCTTACATTTCCCCGGTGGCGTATCTGCTTTGCATAAAGTTGGCAGACCGTCATTTTCTTGCCTGTGGTGTCTATCCCGTCGTCAAGGTCTTTCTGTATGGTGCCGTCTGTTTTGTGCCTCAACGACCAAGGCGGCAGCGTGATGAATTGCTCTGAAAATATATCCGGCACGCTGCGGGCGCAGGAGCGCGGGCACCAGCCTCTCGTATATGAAAACCACGGCGTTGACAGCCGCTACACCGGCCCGCACAAGGTAGCCCCTACCATGTCCGCACGATACGGCACGGGCGGCAACAATGTGCCGCTGGTCGAGCAGGAGGCAGATGCCATCTGCATTGCAGGAAACACGGTCGACCGGCAGCCGCAGAACGGCGGCAACGGTCTTGGCTGTCAGGATGACCTGGCGTATACTTTGACCGCCACAGACCGCCACGCGGTCTACATCCGCCAGCGTGTGGATGACTTTCGGCATAATGATGTGGCAAGTACCCAGAGTGCCCGTCAGTACAAGGACGCAACCGACCTGATTTGCCAACAGGCAGAAGCCTGTGCCCATCTCATTCGCCGTCTCACGCCGCTGGAGTGTGAAAGACTGCAGGGCTTCCCGGACGGCTGGACGGATATACCCGGTGCTTCGGACAGTGCCCGTTATAAAGCCCTCGGCAACAGTGTGGCGATACCGTGTGTGGAGTTTATCATGTCGCGCATCGCCGCCGCACTTTTGCGAAGCACCGCGTTGACAACAGGGGTTAAGTCGGGGTATAATATTCCTGAAAGACGAGGTGACAGACATGGATAACAGGGAGCAGCTAAGGCGCATCACGGAACTGACCGAGCAGATCGCCGGACTGCCGAAGGGGTATCTTTCCAAAAAAACCATCGGCGGAAAGGTCTATTACTATCACCAGTGGTCGGAAAACGGCGTCAAGCAGAGCCGCTATCTGCACGACAGTGAGATCGCGCCGCTGGCAGATAAAATCGAAAAGCGCAAGGAACTGCAGGCGCAGCTGCGCATGCTGAAATCACAGAAAAGCAGAAGAAATGAGGCGGTAGGTATGAAATGCACCTTTATGCATAAACGAACCCCCGTGGCAGAGCTGGAGCTGGACGATGTGACCGGCTATATACAGAGAATAGGCAGTGTCTACGCACCGGAGCATCTGCCGATCGGCATCCCTGTGCGAAATGAGGTCGCCGACCGCGCGGCGTTTAACGACTGGTGGCGGGATCGCTCTATTCCGGCAAGCCGCAGCGGTGTGCGGGAAGCACTGGAATCGTTGGGGGTGGCAGACACCAAAATGCTGCTCGTCCGCTGCTACGGGCTGAGCCTCTCGGATCAGTACTGGATCTGTCCGGAAGGCACGGAGCTTCGGTGGGAGGACATCAACTTTTTCCAAAATGATTTCTCGGAGGACATCGGAGATGTGCTGTTCGGAGAAAGAAAGAAGAAGGACGCACTCAATTTCAGCTCCCCCGACAGCACATCGGACGGCAATCTGAAAAAGCGGTGGAAGATCATCGATGGGAAGCGATGCCTGATCAAGGGCGGCAGCAACCCGTTCCGGCAGCAGCCGTTCAACGAGGTGATCGCCTCCGGCATCATGGAGCGGCTCGGCATTCCTCATGTATCGTATACAGTCATCTGGAGCAAGGATGCACCCTACTCGGTCTGTGAGGATTTTGTTACGGAGAGTACGGAGTTGATCCCGGCGTGGAGGCTGCTGCAGGCGAAAAAGCAGAAGAACAGCACCTCCCGATACCGGCATCTATTGGAGTGCTGCGAGCTGCTCGGCATCGGGAACATTACGCCGTTTTTAGACCGGATGCTGGTGCTGGACTATATCATCGCAAACGAGGATCGCCACTTCAATAACTTTGGGGCACTGCGAAACGCGGAAACGCTGGAATGGCTCGGTATGGCTCCGATCTATGACAGCGGCTCCTCCCTTGGCTATGATAAGATGCCCGGTCAGATGCGCTCGGAAAAGGATGTGATCTGCAAGCCCTTCAAAAACCACCACGCCGAGCAGCTGAAGCTGGTGACCGATTTTGATTGGATCGACTTTGATCGCCTCTCCGATGTAGACGAGCTGATCTCCGGCGTACTGTCTTGCGAGGAAGCTGCCGACTATATCGATGAGGGACGTATCCATGCGATCACGGAAAGCGTGCAGCGCCGGATCGGTCATCTGCAGGAGCTTGCGATGACGCAGACGCCACAGCAGTTCGATACCACCGAGGACGATGTCCGAGAGGAAGTTGCCGCAGATTACGCGCCAAAAATGGAGCTGTAATGCAAATACAGCGTAAGAGCAATGGATCAGCCGCTTTGCGAATCGCAGGGCGGCTGATCTTTTCATCCCCTTGCCTGTTGGCTGCGGACGGCGTAGCCGCTTTGGTGGTATCGCTTCTGTTTTGCCATGCTTCTTCGTTAGACTTGATGGATAGCTTTCCGCGCCTTCTTCCGGTATGCTTTGCTTGCAAAATCGAGGAAAGGAGCAGAACCGATGGCCCTGCCCAACGCAGATTTCGGCGCGGTTTTCGCCTGCATCTCATTTGCCCATGACAACAACGCATCTAAAACAGGTTTCTCCTGCTCCAGCCGCTTTTCATATCGCTCCTCCGGTGTCAGCTCTGCAAACGCCTGCTCCAGCTTGAAAAGTCGGGAGCAATAGCATTACCTCGGATTCAGAGCGCGGCCATTGATACGCGCCCTGCTCCAGTCGCTTGTACAGCAGGATGAAGCCATCCTTTTCCCAGTACAAGCCCTTGATGCGGTCTCGCCGCCTTCCGCAGAACAAAAACAGCGTGTTGGTAAATGGATCCAGTTCAAACTGCTGTTGGACGAGCCGCGCCAGGCCGTCTATGCCCTTGCGCAGATCCGTGTAGCCACAGGCGATGTAGACTTGATCTGCACCGGTGAAATCGTTCAGCATAGGCGCAGGAGCGCCACCAGCAGTCTCAGCTGTTCCGCGTCACAACCGGGGTAAATGTCCAGACTGGCACTGCCAATATGCAGTGTGGCGCAACGTTCCGCTACGTTGCATGATACCTGTTTCGGTGCCGGCAGCTCCGCAAAGGTCACGGCCGTTGATGGCGGTGCTCCGTTTTTCCGCACGCCTGTCAACAGTTCACGTTCCCAACGGTAATAGGTGGCTGTTGTAACACCCCGCTGCCGGCACCATAGTGTATTAACAGGTACTTATCTCTCCTGTCGGTGGCGCACGTCATTCAGCCATTCGCCCCTGTACTTGAAATAGCGCGGACCGGCGATAGAGTATTTGCTACCAGTGAGCAGCTGAGCCAAAGCCGAGAGTGAGTAGATCTGCCCTTGATAGCTCACCGTTTTGTCATCCACTATCGTGCATTTGATTTCTGGGTTATTGCAGTACTCGATCTCCTCACCGGGTTGAATGTTACACATGGAGAAGCGGAAAGGAGACTGACGCTCTTTGTGCTCGTCGTCGATCTCCTGCGCGGTTTCCTCCGCCTGCTTCTGGGCTTCATCCATAGCAATTCGTTTCAGCTTGTCCGCGCAGCCATGGATCTCCGCAATGGCCTCCAGGATGGAATAGGCG
>OGFI01001644.1_pt1 | contig 10235 bp, 4 predicted proteins | sample 1570901 | NCBI WGS metagenome assembly OGFI01 (sample SAMEA2582018, study PRJEB24529) | metagenome | biome: Human gut stool | place: China | collected 2011 | reverse complement strand
CCGCATAAACACTGGCTTTTTTAAGCAACTCGATTTATTCAAACTCAATCGTTCCCGGTGGCTTACTAGTCAGGTCATAGAATACCCTATTAACCCCACGCACCTCGTTTATAATTCTACTCATAACTGTCTGGAGTACCTCAAATGGTATCTCGGCACTTTCGGCTGTCATAAAGTCAATTGTATTGACTGCACGAAGTGCAACTGCGTAGTCATAAGTTCTTTCATCACCCATAACACCAACTGAACGCATATTAGTGAGGGCTGCAAAGTACTGGTTTGGCATCCAAGCTGGTGCCTTGCCATTTTCTTTCTTGTAGGCTTCTACTGCCTTGTCTACTTCTTCACGGTAGATGTAATCGGCATCCTGTACGATACGAACCTTGTCGCCTGTTACTTCGCCGATAATTCTTATTCCAAGTCCTGGACCTGGGAATGGCTGACGGAATACAAGATGTTCTGGTATGCCAAGTTCAAGACCAGCCTTACGTACTTCATCCTTGAATAAGTCACGGAGTGGCTCAATAATCTCCTTGAAATCAACGAAATCTGGAAGACCACCTACATTGTGATGTGACTTGATTACCGCTGATTCACCGCCAAGTCCACTCTCTACAACGTCTGGATATATAGTTCCCTGTGCAAGGAAGTCAACTGCACCAATCTTCTTGGCTTCTTCCTCAAACACACGAATGAACTCTTCACCGATTATCTTTCTCTTAGCTTCTGGTTCAGTAACACCTGCAAGCTTAGAGTAATATCTTTCCTGTGCATTTACCCTTATAAAGTTAAGGTCAAACTGTCCTTCTGGACCGAATACGCTTTCAACCTCATCGCCCTCGTTCTTACGAAGAAGACCATGGTCTACGAATACGCATGTAAGCTGCTTTCCGATAGCTCTTGAAAGAAGACCTGCTGCCACTGATGAATCAACTCCACCAGAAAGTGCAAGTAATACTTTACCATCGCCAACCTTTTCACGTATTTCCTTAATAGTATTCTCTACAAATGCATCCATTTTCCAGGTTCCAGCACATCCGCATACTCCACGCACAAAGTTGTGAAGCATCTTTGTACCTTCCTGTGTATGAAGAACTTCTGGATGGAACTGGATTGCATAGAGGTTCTTTTCTGAACACTCTGCTGCTGCCACTGGACAGTCTGCTGTATGTGCAATTATCTTAAATCCTGGAGCAACCTGTGAAATGTAGTCAAAATGGCTCATCCACACGATAGTCTTTTCTGAAACATCTCCAAATAAAGCACTGCTCTTATCAACAAATGTCTCTGTCTTTCCATACTCTCTTACTGGAGCTTTCTCAACCTTGCCGCCAAGAACGTGCTGCATAAGCTGAGCACCATAACATAATCCAAGCACTGGAACACCAAGTTCAAAAAGCTCTTTAGTACAAGTAGGTGAACCTTCTTCATAGCAGCTATTCGGACCACCTGTAAGGATAATTCCTTTAGGGTTCATCGCCTTAATCTGCTCAAGAGGTGTTTTGTAAGAATATATCTCACAATATACGTTACATTCACGGACACGACGTGCAACTAACTGGTTGTACTGTCCGCCAAAGTCAATAACTATAACCTTTTCCTGATTCATATTGTCCCTTTCCTAATCATAAGTTTGCGTTGAAGATATATTTTATATGCATTTCTATACTTTAATCAGCCAATCATAAAAAATATCCAGACACAATATGCATATATAAATAACATGATGTAGGGGTCAAAAGCCCCCGACTTTGATACCTACGAATTGTTCCGTGCTACGCACTCCCACAATTCTCCCCAATATTCACATATCGTGAGATTATCATCCCACCTTTATGCTCATATCGGGGGTCGTGTCACAAGGTCTAAACCCACCTATGAGCGGGCTCATGTGGGTTTAGACCTTTTGCCCCTGGTATCATAATATACATATATATAACATATACATATATAGCATACGCATATATAACATATACATATAACACACATATATTAATTAGATATTTTACATAACAATTTTTTATATCATTTTACAACTTTTATTGTTTTATATTTCTTTCCATTGCTTTTAAAGTATATATCAGTATATATAACACATCTACAACTCATATATACATTTATTATAGTAAACAAGCAGTATAATGACAAGCATATTCTTCAATCTTTATTACAATCCCATACAACACAACCTCCTATTATTAATCTGTTGTATGCTTATACCGCTTAATTTCAGATTTATACAGCTTTATATTTCCATAAGGAACTCGTCTACATATTTCCTCATATAGTCAAATTCTGCATTAACCTCAGGTACATCAGACTTAAAATCCAGCAGTTTATATACATAACCTTGTTCCTTGGCCTGTCTATAACTTTCTTTATACACAAGTTCAAAAAGCAGTGATATATGCCCTACTATATGGTCAACTGCACTCCTTCTTACACTTTTAAGTACTGTTTCCTTCTTATAAAAGCTCTCAAGTACCTCTTTAGTTATAATTCCATTCTTAAGTTCCTCTGTTGTTACATCATATATAATCTCCATAGGAATATCTGCATTTACCTTAAATATGTCAACCTTATCTGCATCACGCAGTATATCACAAAACATACGCTGTCTTTCGGTGAGGTCTTCTTTTACACGATACTTATTATGCTGTCTTATTGCCATTTCAAGAAGTCCTGTATCTTTATTGTGGTGCTCATTATTTTTTATTATCTGCTCATCATCGACAGTCGTTGCATCATTATTAACTAAGAATTCTTTAATTTTCCGTTCTTCCTGACAATAATCAGACTGATTATCCAATTGTGCAAGCTCACATTCTTCATAATACCCTTCTGCAAACTTCCTTATAAGACCTTCCTTAAACAGCAGATCTGCCCCGAATTCTGCATGGTCTACTGACTGGGCATCATTAAATGTACCGAAACGCCTTATCTTCTCAACTCTTCCACTATCGTCTAACATCCCAAGAAGCCATGCAATATCTACATCTGGTTCACTTAAGCCTAATGATTCTGCAATTCTTTGACACATTCCTGCTACTCTGTAGGTGTGATCTATTTTAAGTTTTATCTTTTCATCTGATGGGTCGTAATTTCTTACATACTCTGCAAATGTATTGATTACATTTTTCCTGTTAATAGCCGGTTTGTTAATACTTTCCACAACATCGATAAGTCCATTAAGGTCATCACATACCATATATGTAAGCTTCCTGATATCATCATCTATTGCTATTGTATCAGGAATATGGACAACTCTCATATCTGCCGCATATCCAGCCTTAATGCCATTAATGCTGTCCTCAACTACTACTGCCTCTGACGGATTTACGCCTATTGCCTTAGCAGCACGAAGAAATATATCCGGTTCTGGCTTTCCATGTTCGACTTCATCTCCATATACAACCGCATCAAGATAATCCCACACTCCTATTTCATGAAGTGTTTTCTCAGCACTTTCACGCCTTGTTGATGTAGCAACTGCACACTTTAATCCATTATTTCTTATATATTCAAATATGTCCTTTACGCCCTTTTTAACAGGAATACCTTCTGTTTCCCTTATCTTGTATACATGCTGTGTTCTAAGCTCCTTTGCTTCCCAATAATCTATCACACCCTTGTAATAATCATCAAAGAACTTGCAGCAAAGCTCTGCCGGAGCACCCTTAAAGCTGTCTATAAGCCACATGGGCATATCCACTCCAAGCTGCCCTGCCGCCCATATCCAGCCCTCATTAGACTGTCTTTCTGAATCTATAAGAACGCCATCCATATCAAATATAATGCCTGATACCATTTTTCTTCTCCTAGCAATCAAATGTCGTATTTTTACACTTTATATTATTCAAAATAACTATAAAAGATATGTTTTTATAATTTATAACACTGACCAGCACCTGCAATTTTCAAATTTGCCAATTTAGATATTTTAAACATCTTCTATCATTGAACTTTCATCCACAATGCAGTCATCTGCACCATCCTTATAAATACTTCTTAACATACTGTCCCGTATAAGACTTCTTAACCTTGGCAACCTCTTCTGGTGTACCCTTTGCAATAACTGTACCACCTCTGTCGCCACCTTCTGGTCCCATATCTATAATATAATCGGCTGTTTTGATAACATCAAGATTATGCTCAATAACAACAACAGTGTTACCGCCCTCCGCAAGCTTATGAAGTATATCAACAAGCTTGTGGACATCTGCAAAATGAAGTCCTGTTGTAGGCTCATCAAGAATGTATATAGTCTTTCCTGTACTTCTTTTTGAAAGTTCTGTAGCAAGCTTTATTCTCTGTGCCTCTCCACCTGAAAGCTCTGTAGATGGCTGTCCTAACTTAATGTATGAAAGTCCAACGTCATTAAGAGTTTCTATTTTTCTTCTGACTGATGGCACATTTTCAAAGAAATCAACTGCATCCTCAACTGTCATATCAAGCACATCATATATGCTCTTTCCCTTATACTTGACTTCAAGTGTTTCCCTGTTATAACGCTTTCCGTCACACACTTCACAAGGAACATATACATCAGGCAGGAAATGCATTTCTATCTTGATAATACCATCTCCGGAACAAGCCTCACAACGTCCTCCCTTTACATTAAAGCTGAAACGTCCTTTATTATAACCTCTTTCCTTAGCATCTGTTGTTGAAGCAAAAAGATCCCTTATCATATCAAATACACCCGTATATGTCGCAGGATTAGAACGTGGAGTTCTTCCTATTGGCGACTGGTCAATATCTATAACCTTATCAAGCTGCTCGATTCCTGTAATATCATCATGGTCACCAGCGATACATCTTGCACGGTTTAAAGACTTAGCAAGGTGCTTATACAGAATTTCATTCACTAGGGAACTCTTTCCTGAACCCGATACACCTGTTACACATGTAAATACTCCGAGTGGTATATCAACATCAATATTTTTAAGATTATTCTCCCTTGCACCCTTAACAGTTATCCAGCCTGTCGGCTTTCTTCTCTTCGCCGGCACTGGAATCTTGATTCTTCCGCTAAGATATGCACCTGTAAGCGAATCCTTGCATGCCATAATATCAGCTGCTGTTCCTGTCGCAACGACTTCTCCACCATTACGTCCGGCACCCGGTCCTATATCAACAATATAATCTGCGGCACGCATAGTATCTTCATCGTGTTCAACCACAATAACTGAGTTACCAAGGTCACGCAAATGTATAAGTGTCCCAAGCAGCTTGTCGTTATCTCTCTGATGAAGTCCGATACTTGGCTCATCAAGTATATAAGCCACACCAACAAGTCCTGAACCTATCTGTGTCGCAAGTCTTATTCTCTGTGCCTCTCCTCCTGAAAGCGTACCTGTAGCTCTTGATAATGAAAGATAATCAAGTCCTACATCCATAAGAAACTGTATTCTTGCCTTAATCTCCTTAAGTATCTCTGCACCGATAAACTTCTGTCTGTCTGTAAGCTCAAGCTCATCTAAAAACTTCTTTAACTTAACAATAGACATATCTGTAATCTTATATATATTCTTATCAGCTATCGTAACAGCAAGAGATGAAGGCTTTAATCTCTGTCCGTGGCAGGACTTACAAGGTCTTATGCGCATGAATTCCTCATACTGCTGCTTTGCACTGTCTGAGTAAGTTTCCCTATATCTTTTCTCCATATTATGGATAAGGCCTTCAAATGCTATATCGTATTCTCCAACGCCTCTCTGACCTTTGTAATGCACTTTAACACTTCTGCCCTTAGTACCATTTATAATCATATCCTTAATATCATCTGGATAATCCTTAAATGGTGTTGATAAACTAAAGTTATATTCCTTTGCAAGTGCGCTCATAATAGCCCTTGAAAAGCTGCCCTCATCCTTTACAGACTGCCATCCCATACCAACTATAGCTCCCTCATCGATGCTTAATGAAGCATCTGGTATAAGAAGCTCTGCATCAAAATTCATTGTATAACCAAGTCCGTAACAATCTGGACACGCACCAAATGGATTATTGAATGAAAAGCTTCTTGGCTCTATCTCATCTATGCTTATGCCACAATCCGGACACGAAAAGCTCTGTGAAAAGTTAATCGGCTCACCGTCTATAACGTCAACTGTCATAAGTCCCTCTGCAAGCTTAAGTGCTGTTTCTATTGAGTCTGTAAGTCTTTTATTAATTCCATCTTTGACTACAAGACGGTCAATGACAATTTCTATATTATGCTTCTTGTTCTTATCAAGATTTATCTCATCTGTAAGCTCATACATATTGCCATCAGCAATAACTCTTACATAACCACTCTTTTTAGCCTGTTCAAAAAGCTTCTTATGTTCACCTTTTCTTCCTCTTACAACTGGAGCTAATATCTGTATCTTTGTTCTTTCTGGAAGCCCCATAATAGTATCAACCATCTGGTCTACAGTCTGCTTGTTGATTACTTTGCCACACTTTGGACAATGTGGTGTACCTATTCTTGCATATAATAATCTGAAATAATCATATATCTCTGTAACAGTTCCAACTGTTGAACGTGGATTTCTGTTAGTTGACTTCTGGTCTATGGAAATAGCTGGTGAAAGTCCTTCTATGCTCTCTACCGCCGGCTTTTCCATCTGTCCTAAGAATTGCCTTGCATATGAAGATAATGACTCCATATATCTTCTCTGGCCTTCTGCATATATAGTATCAAAGGCAAGACTTGACTTACCAGAACCTGACAGACCTGTAAGTACTACAAGACTGTCCCTTGGTATATCTACATCAATATTTTTAAGATTATGCTCACTTGCACCTCTTATTCTTATATAATTCCTGTAATCGCCTTTTTCCATATTCTATTTTCTCCGTTATTTCTTCTTTCTTAATCCTTAATCATCTCAGTTACATAAGGCTTTTTCTGTAAACAGCAACTGCTTTTTATAATTATGACACATACATCATATAATACTGTAATGATAATATCTGCCTGTCATTCCTGACTGCGTAATATTGCTTTTGAACTTATAGCCTCACCTGGTATAATAGCTATTAATTCTATCTGCCTGACTTCTTATCCTCATAAATATACTTATTAATCTCGATCATCTTATCACGAAGCATAGCCGCCTGTTCAAAGTCAAGCTCTGCTGCAGCCTTACGCATATTTTTCTCAATCTGCTTCTTAACCTTTTCAAGATCTTTAATGCTCATAGATTCATAATCTACATCAAGCCTTCCATTTGAATTATCTGCTTCTGCTGCCTTAGATATACTTATAAGATCTCTTACTGCCTTCTTTATAGTCTGAGGGGTTATTCCGTGTGCCTCATTGTACTCCTGCTGTATCTTTCTACGTCTTTCCGTCTCAGATATAGCCTTTTCCATAGACTCTGTTATAGTATCTGCATACATAATAACGTGTCCCTCTGCGTTTCTGGCAGCTCGTCCTATCGTCTGGATAAGTGAAGTCTCTGTTCTTAAGAAGCCCTCTTTATCAGCATCAAGAATAGCCACAAGACTTATCTCTGGAATATCAAGTCCCTCTCTAAGCAGATTGATACCAACAAGCACATCGAATCCGTCAAGTCGCATATCCCTTATAATCTTCTGTCGCTCTAGTGTATCAATATCCGCATGAAGATACTTGACTCTTATGCCGACTTCCTTAAGATAATCTGTGAGATCCTCTGCCATACGCTTGGTAAGTGTAGTTACAAGTATCTTGTTCTTTTTCTCAACTTCCTTATTAATCTCACTTATAAGATCATCTATCTGACCCTCTATTGGTCTTACTGTTATCTCTGGATCAAGAAGTCCTGTAGGCCTTATAATCTGCTCTGCCCTCATAAGTTCATGTTCTTCCTCATACCTGCTAGGCGTAGCAGATACAAAAAGCATCTGTGATATCTTGCTCTCAAACTCCTGAAAATTAAGCGGTCTGTTATCCTTCGCTGATGGAAGCCTGAAGCCATAATCAACAAGCGTCGTCTTTCTTGCCTGATCGCCTGCATACATTCCTCTTATCTGTGGAATAGTAATATGTGACTCATCGACAATAATCATAAAATCATCTGGAAAATAATCCATAAGCGTATATGGTGGACACCCTGCCGGAAGCCCTGCTAAATGTCTTGAATAATTCTCAATACCTGAACAGAAGCCTGTTTCCTGCATCATCTCTATATCAAAATTCGTTCTTTCTTCTATTCTCTGTGCCTCAAGAAGTTTATCCTCACTCTTGAAATACTCTATTCTCTCTGCAAGCTCTTTCTTTATATTCTCAATTGCCTTTTCCATCTTCTCTTTTTCAACAACATAATGTGAATTAGGAAATATAGCAATATGGTCAAGGTTACATTTAACCTCACCGGTAAGAGAATCAATCTCGCTTATCCTGTCTATCTCATCACCAAAAAACTCTACTCTCACAGCATCTCCACTGGAAGCTGACGGATATATCTCTACAACATCTCCCCTTACCCTGAATGTTCCTCGCTTAAAATCCTGGTCATTGCGCATATACTGTATATCTATAAGCTTTCTTATCATCTCATCTCTGTCTTTTTCCATACCTGGACGAAGTGAGATAACCATATTCTTATAATCAATAGGCGCACCAAGACCATATATACACGAAACTGACGCTACTATAATAACATCATCTCTCTCTGACAATGCCGCTGTTGCTGAATGTCTTAACTTATCTATCTCGTCATTAATCGAAGAATCCTTGGCTATATAAGTATCGCTCTGTGGCACATAAGCCTCCGGCTGATAATAATCATAATAAGAAACAAAATACTCTACTGCATTCTCAGGAAAGAACTCTTTCATCTCAGAGTACAGCTGTGCTGCTAATGTTTTATTATGACTGATTATAAGAGTAGGCTTCTGTACATGCTGTATTATGTTCGCCATAGTAAATGTCTTACCAGAGCCTGTAACACCGACAAGTGTCTCGAACTGATTACCCTCTTCAAATCCCTGCACAAGCTTCTCTATTGCACGGGGCTGATCTCCTGTCGGTTTATAAGGAGCGTGTAACTTGAATTCCATAACAATTCTCCCTTCGTTAATCTATAGTAAAATAGTCAACAACAATATTATTTAATAGTATTTACCTTATATATTGATTTTACTACAAATAAATGCCTTTGTCTATCAAAAATAGAACATTTGTTTTATTTTGTGATAAAAATTACCTGACTGCTGATACACAACAGATTTCAACAAACTGCCAATCTGCATATCAGCCATCAGGCTTACTGTAATTTATATATTTTCCATTTGCATATATTTAATTAATCTGTGCTTCCACATTCTTAATTGCCGCATCAAGCTGGGTATCAACATCTGCATCAGTATCATATTCCACTACCATATCTGGAGTAACACCTTTTCCGTGTATATCCTGACCCTTTGGTGTAAAATACTTGGCAATTGTGAACTTTATTGCACTTCCATCTGTAAGTGGTTTAACTGTCTGCACAATTCCTTTGCCATATGTCTGGGTTCCAATTATCGTTCCTTTGCCATAATCCTGTATAGCACCTGCAAATATCTCTGAGGCACTGGCACTATTGCCATTTACAATGACTGCCAGTGGCAGATTGAACTCATCATTATCCTGACCTTTATACTCTTTTCTATTGCCCTGCTTATCCTCTGTATACACAATAAGTCCGTCAGGAAGCATATATTTAAGCATACCTACAACCGTATCAAGCAATCCACCTGGATTGTTTCTTATATCAATTACAAGTCCTTTCATACCCTGTGACTGCAAATCTTCAACAGCCGCCTTGAACTGTTTTGTTGTTACCTCCTCAAACTGTGATATCGAAAGATAACCTATATTATTATCAAGAAGTGTATATGACACTGTCTTTGCTTCAACAGCATCTCTTACCGCAGAAAATGTCAGTCGCTCAGTTCCACGAATGACCTCCAGCGTGACAGATGTACCCTTGTCGCCTTTAATAAGTGCAACGGCTGATGAAAGCTCCATATCTGTTATGTCCCTGCCATCAACATTTACAACCCTGTCGCCACTCCTGAGTCCAGCCTGATAACCTGCCCCATTATCATATACATCTACAAGAAGAACACCACCTTCACCGCTAAGCTGGCAGACTGCTCCTATGCCATAGAACTTGCCATTTGTTGACTCCTTTAAGGCTTTATATTCATCCGCTGTATAATACATGGTATACTTGTCACCATATGAACTAAGATACGCCTTGTAAATGTTATCTTTG
>OGFI01001618.1_pt1 | contig 10379 bp, 5 predicted proteins | sample 1570901 | NCBI WGS metagenome assembly OGFI01 (sample SAMEA2582018, study PRJEB24529) | metagenome | biome: Human gut stool | place: China | collected 2011 | reverse complement strand
AAGAAGATAGGCATAATGGGAATGAGTACGGCAGGAATGGATTCCCTTGTGGCAGCTTCATATTTCCCTGACATAACACTCACTTTCGGTCTTACGCCAAGCGACTTTGTATGGCAGGGCTTTGAGCAGGGCGAAAAAGACGGCTGCAAGGAATGGCCTATCCCTGACGCTTCCACACTTTCATGGCAGGGCAAGCCGCTTGCCTATATGCCGTTCGTTTATGCCCACCCTGAATACTATCACAAGATAGAAGAAGAAACCAAAGGCTCGGGAGATATAACACGAAGCACGCACCTTTTTATCGACTCTGAAAAGGCAAGAGAACATACAGAGGAAGAAATGATAAAGGTTGAGAACATCAAGGGCAAGCTTATAATGGTGGGTGCTGATGACGACAGCTTCTGGGAGGCAGGAAAATACGTCCGCCGAATGGATAAGCGCTTGAAAGAACGCCCTCACGAGTGCGATTACGAAGCCCTGACTTACGAGCATGGAACGCACTTTGTGCTTCCTGAGACAATGCTCAGAAAAGCACTTCCTGTGGGACTTAAATTCGTAATGAAATTTATTTTCAAGGCTGCAAAGGACTATCCTAAGGAGTGCGAGCAGACAAGAAAGGATATCGACAGACGACTTTCTGCGGCTTTAAAACAGTGGGTAGCTGAATAAAAAAGCCCATAAAATACGCTATTTTGTGTAGAGGCGACCTCTGGCGCCCCTTGCTCGATATGTTTTACGATAAACAAAGACCGACTTCCAGCGAAAAAAAGCTGAAAGTCGGTCTGTTATTTTTTGCAACAGCATAAATGCTTTCAAAAAGAAGATTTTTGTGAATTTTGTGAGTTTTCTATTGACATTAGAGTTCGGATATGGTAACATTAACGGTGTGTGAATATTTTCTAATAGCAATCACATATCAAAGCAAAAAAGCAATTATTTTATATAGATAGTGGTGGGTCGTCATGACCCTGACGAAGGAGCAAGCTATGTTTACAAGCGATACAGCGAAATATAAAATAATAGGTATCTGCACTTCATGCGTACAATCTGACTATGTGAGAGAGATAGTATCTTCCATAAGCCGAAAGGGTGTAAAAGAGGGCTACAAGGTGCTTCTTTTCAACACCTTTTGCGACCTTTATCACAACAGCTCCTACAACCATGGTGAAGCAAGCATTTTTGACCTTATAAATTATGACATTCTTGACGTACTTATAATAATGCCCGAGGCAATAAAAAGAGACAGCATTTCCAACGAGATAAGCAAGCGTGCCCATGAACACGGTGTTCCTGTCATATGCGTTGACAGTACAATGGATAATTGCTGCAGTGTGACATTCAATTACTCTAACGTTTTTGAAAAGATAGTTCGCCATGTGATCGAATTTCACGGCTGCAGAAGAGTTAATTTCATTGCTGGCGTAAAGGGCAATGCTTTCTCAGAAGAGCGTATAGAAGCATACAAAAAGGTGCTTGCGGAAAACGGCATAGAATTTGAGCCTGAGCGTCTTGGCTATGGTGACTTCTGGGATATGCCAACAAAAGGAGTATTGCAGAAATTTTTAGAAAGCGATTTGGAATTTCCGCAGGCGATAATATGTGCAAACGACGCTATGGCGATAGCAGCTTGCAGCATACTGAGAGAACGCGGCATAAAAGTGCCTGAAGACGTTATTGTAACGGGCTTTGACGGCATCGAGCTTGAACAGTATAACAGCCCTCGTCTTACAACGGCGGCTGTAGACAATGATGTGCTCGGCGAAAAGATAATAAACGCCATAGACCATATGATGAACGGAGTTCCTCTTCCTGAAAAAATAGAGGTCAGCTACGCCATAAGGATATCCCAGTCTTGCGGCTGTAAGAAAATAGACCCGAGAGAAGTAGGCGACAAGATCCTTGAGCTTTACCATAGAATGAACAATTCTGATGGTCACGAACAGCATATGTTCTCTTATCTTGCAAAGTCAGTGGAATGTCACACCGTAGAAGAAATGGCAAAGGTAATGGCACGTTCGGGAGATTATTATAGCTGGGTATGCACAAACTCTGATTTTCTGTCAAACACGAGGCAGAGAGAACGCTTTAATAACAGCTTTACAAAGCAGATGAGAGTTTTCATGCAGACTTTTGACAACAAATACAAGACCGGTGAAGTATTTGACACCAAGGATCTTTTGCCTGATATGGAGCAAGTCCTTGGACGCCATAACTGCTTAATGTTCTCGCCGCTTCATTTTCAGGACGAGGTCATAGGCTATGCGGCAAATTCATATAATCCTATATATTTTCTTTTCCAGAACACAAGGCGTTTTATAAACAACACCAATCAGATAATGGAGAGCTTTAAAAACCGCCAGCGGCTTGAAAGGGCAAATGCAGAGCTTGCAAGGATACATATGCTTGACCCCATGACAGGGATATATAATCGCAGGGGCTTTTACAAGAACGTAAGAAAGCTTATTTCAAAGGCTGAGAAACAGGGCGTAGGCGTATGGGTATTCTCCATTGACATGGACAACCTTAAAAAGATAAATGACCTCTATGGTCACAACGAGGGTGACAAGGCGATAAAGGCAGTGGCGTCGCTGATGACAAAATGCACTGCAGAAGGTGGGATATGCTCACGCTTCGGCGGTGATGAATTTGTGGCTGTTATCGCTGAAACAGACGGTGCAGACAGCTTTTACGAAAAGATATCCCGCAGCATTGCAGAATACAATCGCAGAAGCAAGTCGCCATATGATGTGTCGATAAGCTGTGGCTACAAGGCTGGAAAGCCGAAAACACTGAAAGAGATCGACGATCTTATGAAAGCGTCAGATCGTGAGATGTACACGCAAAAGCGTAAACATCATAGTCGGCGGGACTAACAGACATAACAAGAGGGCGGATAGTTTGAAAACTTCCGCCCTTGTTTTTATGCTATTTGAGTATGCCAACTCCCTCAAGAAAGATCTTCAGCCCGATCAAAACGAGTATAATGCCGCCTGCTATTTCTGCCTTGCTCTTATATTTTGAGCCGAACTTGTTGCTATGGCGAGTCAACTTTTTTTGTCAAATAAACATTTGACAAAATTGCAAAACTATGATATAATAACGATTGTAATGTGTTTCCGTAGCTCAGCTGGATAGAGCGACCGCCTCCTAAGCGGTAGGTCGGGTGTTCGAATCACCTCGGGAACGCCATAATGTGGAGACAAAAAAGATGTCTCCTGCGAAAAGCCCGAATATATCGGGCTTTTTTGCTACCCAAAGGTAAACAAAAACGAATGAAGGCGAAATGGGGTCTGTTTATGACCGAACAGAAAAAGAATACTATCATAACAAGCGGCATCGCTGTACTTGCCGTGATACTGGCATATTGCTTCCGAATTGTGGGCAGGGGCAGCTTCTACCCGATGCTGTTTTCCTATCTGCGCAGCTTTATCTATATCGGTCTGTTCGCCGCCTGGGGGCTCTCCGTCCGTCAGCGGATCGTGCAAAAACAGGTGTGCAGGTTTATGACGGTCACCGCAGTATTGCTCATCATATGGATGGTAGTCCGTTCGGCAAAGTATTTTATATTCTGGCAGCCGGATGCCGTCCGTTACCTGTGGTATCTGTTCTATCTGCCCATGCTGTTTGTGCCTATGCTGGCGCTGCTGATCGCCATGTCATTGGGAAAGCCGGACGAATACAAATTCCCCAAGGGAATGTCGATTCTGTGGATCATCTCCGGCACATTGCTTCTGCTCGTGCTCACAAATGACCTGCACCAATTCGTATTTACCTTTCCGAAGGACGCCGCCGTGTGGACAGACAAAAACAACGGCTACTCGATAGGCTACTTCATTATTGTAGGCTGGCAGGTGCTGTGTGCCTTTGCCGCACTCGTAATTATGTTTTTCAAATGCCGTGTGCAAAAAGGAAGGCTCCACTTTCTGCCCATTGTTCCTATGCTGCTGACGATCGTTTACAGCGTGCTTTACTATGCGGGTGCGGATTGGCTGCTCCACTTGTTCGGCGATATTGCCGCATTCCAAAGCGTGATGTATATTCTGACCTTTGAGTTTTGCATCGCCTGTGGATATATACATTCAAACAGCCGTTATGTGGACTTGTTTGCCTCCTCTGTCGGCACATCGGCAGAGATCACCGACAAGGACTTTACCGTTCGGTATGCAGCTGTAAACACTGCGCCTATCTCAAAGGAAACGATTAAAAAAGCCGAGCAAAGCCCGGTCACGATGGGCGGCTTGACCGTTCACACCATGCCCATTGATGGCGGCTATGCCGTATGGACAGAGGATGTGTCGGCTTTGCGTGACATCAAGGAGGACTCCGAGCTTCTTGCAGACGAGCTTGCCGACAGGAACGAAATACTCCGTTATGAATACAAGCGTGAAGCCAAGCGCCGCAAGGTGGAGGAGCAAAACCGCCTGTATGATCTCCTGCGTTCCGCTACGCAGACGCAGATCGACCGCATTGCAGAGCTCACTAAGGAATACCGCCAAATCTCAAGCACCGATCCCGACAGTGCCAAAACGCTCCTTGCCGAGATTGCCGTGCTGTGCAGCTATATTAAACGCCGCAAGCATCTGACGCTCCTTACCGACCGAGATATTAAAATAGCGGAAACGGAACTCCACCGTGCCTTCAATGAGTCCCTCCAAACGCTGAAGCTGTTGGGCGTCCGCAGCTCGCTCTATGTGGACGAGTCTCTTTCTATGCTCTCCGGCAAAACGGCGACTGCTGTATTTGATTTTTATGAATCGGTTATTGAAGCCGACATTTTGAATTTAACAGGCATACAGGTAAGCCTCATAAAGGCAAACGGCTTGCGCTTGTCACTGAATGTGTGCTGCAAAGCCGACCTTTCCGCTTTGGTAAGCGGAGACGGTATCCGCTGTGAAAAAGAGGATGACGAGGAATACCAGCACCTTGTATTTGAAGCGAAAGAAGGTGACAGGAAATGAGTGCATTTTCTTCCCTTTCTGAATTTTGGCAGACCATGCTGCCGTTTATCATGCTTGTGGAGATCATCCTTGAGATCGGGCTGTTTATGTATCAGCTTCTTCGCAGCAATAAGCCTGTGCGCAGCCTGCTGAGTCTGGCGGTCATGGCGGTGATGATCCCGCTGCTATTCTCCGTTTCTCAGGCAGATCCCGATAATATCGGGGACGCATTTCTGCTGGACGCACCGTGGCTGATATTTGCCGCTGCCATTTTCCTTGTGGCAGTTCACTTTGCCATTGCTCTGCCGCGGGAATACCGCCGTAAAAAGAACGAACTCTCGCCGTTCTCCATTAAGGAAGCAACCGATAAGCTGCCTATGGGCATCTGCTTTGCCGACCCGAACGGCAGGATCATCCTGTGCAACAACCGTATGCGCAGGCTCTCCTTTGCCCTTTGCGGCCACGAGCTGCAAATCAAAAGCGATATGGAAAATGCCCTGAGCGTGCCGGACAGATCCGTAACTGTCAAGGATGATTGCTACATCCTGCCCGACAAGACCGTCTGGCAGTTTCGCACACAAAATATCACCGTGGACAGCGATGACCGCTGGCAGCAGATAACGGCGCACAATGTAACCGAGCTGTATAACGGCTACCAAAAGCAAGAGGAAATAAATGAAGAACTGGCAGAAGTCAATCGAAAGCTCAGGAAAATGTACGCTCGCATGGAGAACGATGTCAAAGAGAAGGAAAGCCTTGACCTAAAGGTCTATATTCACGATACCATCGGGCGAAGCCTCCTGACCATCCGTGACATCATAGACAGCGGAGAGGATACCGAGCGAAAGCTTGAGGCGCTGCAAAATGCCATCGGTATGCTGGCAAGCAACCGCGTCACCTCTGTCAGCACAATGGACGAGGTAAAAAGAACCGCACAGCAGCTTGGCGTGGCTGTAAAAATCGACGGCTACCTGCCCCGTGATACCACAGCCGAGGAGCTGACCGTTGCTGCCGCCAAGGAGTGCGTGACCAACTGCATCAAGCACGCAGACGGGAATGAGGTATATATCCGCATTGCCCAGCGCGGCGAACGCTATGATGTTACCATAACCAACAACGGCAAAATACCCACAGAGCCGATAAAGGAGGGCAGCGGCCTGTCAACGCTTCGCCGCAGTATTGAAAGCTCCGGCGGTGAAATGCATATTTCGCACAATCCACGCTTTGCTCTTCTGATTACGATTCCCGCAAAGGAGATCAGCCTATGATAAACACCATACTTGTAGAAGATGATCTATACATCCAAAAGCACTTTGTCGATCGTCTTGCGGCAGACGGCGAGTTTCATCTTGTCGGCGTTTTCCGTGACGCCTTTGAAGCGGAAAAGCACTGCGACGCCACCGTAAAGCTCGTCCTTATGGATGTGCAGACGCAGCATAAGCATTCCGGTCTTGCCGCCGCAAAGCGCATCAAAAAGGCTTTTCCGCAAATCAAGATCGTTGTGGCTACCTCGCTTGTCGATCCCGAAGTTTTGCAAAGAGCCAAAATGGGTGCTGCCGACAGCCTGTGGTATAAGGACCACGGAACAGAGGAGCTGATGAGCGTGGTAAAGCGCACTCTGGCAGGGGAAAAGGTATTCCCCGATACCGCTCCGGCCATTGAAATGGAGGGTACGATGTCCGATGTCTTCTCGCCCCGGCAGTTAGACATCCTACGCCTTTATATAAAGGGCTTTACCTATCAGGAAATTGCCGATAAGCTGGGCATCTCCAAAAACGGCGTTCGCTGGAACCTGGACGATATGGTGGAAAAGAGCGGCTTTGAAAGCAGAGAAGCGCTGGTTGCAACCGCCATTGAAAACAAGCTCATGGTGATCACCTTAAAAGACGAATAAGCAAAACTGAACCCCTTGGCTGTACGGTCAAGGGGTTTTTCGCGCCCAAAAGGCAAAAATTTTTGAAAAAAATCGAGATTTTTCTTCTGTTACTGGCACAAGTGCCAGTGACAAACGCCAAAAAATCAGTATAATAGATAATGTAAGATTAGGATTGTGCTTTTAGAAGGTGGTGATGAATGATGAAAAAAATCGTTCTGGACATTCAAAGCGATATCCATGCGCACACCATGGAGCGAATGCTGATGCAAAAATTGGACGATTGCCAAGTTGTGATTTCCGAGTCGCCGGACGCCACCGCCGAGTGCAAAACGCATCAACCGGATGTGCTTTTAATGGAGGTCAAGGCGTATTCGCCATGGATGTTCAAAGAACGAATGGCGATCCGTGACAAGGTAAAACGGAACACGGAAAGCTGTCGTGTCATTCTCTTTGTGGATGATGATACAGATGAAGAGTTGACCGAAAAGGTACGGCAGGCAAAGCGCGAGGGTCTGATAGACGCTTTTCTCTTCGGTTCGGTATCCGAAAACTACTTTGCTTCGGTCATCGACAGTGTTTAAATCAGGCAACACAAAAAGCATAAAAATCTTCAAAATAATTATGAGGGAGGAATAATAGTATGACAAAAACGAACAAACGAAGGCGCGTCGCCAGCGTCCTGTTGGCGCTTGTGATGCTGCTCTCATTGATGCCGAGTCAGGAACTTGATACCCATGCCTTTTGGGAGGACTACGACCAAGGCACAGATTGTATCTACTGCGACCACTACCACTGGGGTGAGAATATGTGCGACGGTTGTGGGTTCTGCACTGTTGACTGCAACTCCGACTGCTTCGTTGAATTCCACTGCAACGATTGTGGTGAGTGTCTGTTCAATACAGTCTATTGGTGCGATCAATGCTACAAGTGCGCCGACTGCATGGAGGAAACGCACTGCTCCACCTGCGGCAAATGCTACATTGGCGAGGATGACCAGCTGTGCGGCGAATGCTATAAGGGTCCCTGCTGCTCCATAACCATCTGCGACACCTGCGGATTCTGCGATGACTGCGCAAACGATGACAGCGACCCGATGCACTGCTCGCTTTGCAACAGCTGCTTCGGCGCGGTGGACGAGTGCGTGGACGACGATGATACCGGCGTCATCCACTGCATCGATTGCCACACGGCCTGCGAGCAGTGTGAGGAATGCCTGCTGAACCAGGAATCCTGCGAGGACTGCGGCCTGTGCCTTGAGTGCTGCCGAGATAACTCCGAGGGCGGCGGCTGCCCGGACGGCGAGACCTGCGTGGAAAGCGCCGAGTGGGACGAGCACATCTGCCAGGGCTGTGACGGCTGGGTCACAGATAAGGAGGACGAGTTCTGCGAAACCTGCGAGATGGGCAAGGAGGGCTGCGAGGGCAACTCCGACTGCTCCGAGGGAATGTGCGCAATGGACACGGACTATGCGGATCACTTCTGCGAAGACTGCGGCCTGTGCTTCCACGACAGCGATCCCTGCGAGGACGGCTGCGATCAGCGCTGCAAGGACTGCTGCCGAGATGCCGTAAGCGCTATGGGCTGCGATCATGACGACTGGTGCTTCAGCGACTCTGATTTTGAGGATCATTTGAAGACGGAGCATTCCGGCGCCGGACATACCCACATAGCCTCCGCCACCTGGGCGGCTGACGGAACGCAGCACTGGCACCCCTGCCGCTATTGTGACGATAAAAAGCTGAATGCCGCCAACCATGAATTTGACGCCAAGGGCGTGTGCAAGGTCTGCGGCTACATCAGCGGCAGCTCCATCGTCATCAACCGCCAGCCGAGGGGCGTCAAGTGTAAGACCTCTATCTACAGCAGCGGCGATTATGACGAAGAGCCGGAAAACGACCTGCTGTACAGCGAACATAACTGGGTCACCTTCTCTGTCTCGGCAAAGAGCCTGAAAGGCGACGAGCTGACCTATCAGTGGTATCAGAAGAATAATGCGAATCCCACGGCGGCGCCCTACAAGCTGCCGGAGAAAGATTACTATGTGGACGTGAACACCCCAACGCTGAGGCTGTCGGTTTCCGCCGAGGCCTGCATGGATGACTACTCCTACTACTGCGTCATCGGCAGAAAGGGTGACCCTTCGGACACCATGAAAACGGCGGAGGCAAAACTGACTGCCACCCATGCCTACAGCCACAAGCAGGCGGGTGTGCGTGTGCCCACGGAAGACAGCGAGAGAACGCCGAAATACAATGTCACTTGGGTCGATAAGCATGGGGTTACCCATGACGGTGTCGTGGGCGGCGACCCGAAATGCGACGGCCACAAGCTCCCGTGCCTGTTTGAAGCAGGCTATTACGAACCGCATTATATGACCACCGGCTCCAAGGAGCGCATCTTCCCGCATACCTTTGTGCTTGACATTAGCTATGACGCAGTGGGCGGCGGCAGAGTCGATGTGCTCAGATGTTCCGTCTGCGACTATATCGTTCCTGTGAAGAGCCATGTCCATGATTACGGCTGGAACTGGGACTGCACCGGCTTCGGCAGTATCTATGAGTATACCTTCAACATCGGCGGCTCGACCAAGACGGTGGAGCAGCTCATCCTTGAGTCCGGCTATGCCCACCCAGAAAAGTGCAAGGTTCCCGGCTGCGAGGAGTTCATCATGGTTCCCCATAGCTGGGGCCGCTGGAATGTGGTCAAAAACCCCGATACCGAGGGTGGCAGAGGCGGCATGGAAGCTGAATGCAGCGTCTGCGAATACAAAGAGACGAAAGAAATTGACGGCGATTGGACAAAGGACACCGCCCTTGTGACGGTGAAAAATGGCCGGGCAACCCGTATGATCGTCAAGCCCGGCGACAAGATCAGGCTTTATCCCGAGGAGAGAACCGGTCAGAAAGCCATCGGCTGGAAGGTGGAGTATCTCCGCGAATACAATGAGTATGACATCATCAGCGGTACGGGATTACCTGTTACTAGAAATTGGAATACCAACGAGGCAAAGACCCTGTTCAAGCTGGTGACCAACGGCTCCGCCCTCGAGTGGGGCTGCACGATCCCGGAGTTCAGCGCCATGGGTGCCCCCGGCGGCGGCAGTTTCTTCTTTGAGCCTGTCTATGCAAGCTGTAACCACAGCGGAGGCACAACGCTGCTCAACGCGAAGGAGCAGGTCTGCGACCGTAAGGGCTATACCGGCGACACCGCCTGTGCAGACTGCGGCCATGTCATCAGTGCCGGTTCGGATATCTACCCACCTGCAAACGCCGGTCATACCGGTCCACTGCAGCCGCTGTACTACTACGGCACGGCCAACTCAGCCACCACAGACGCGAACCATGGCGGCAAACGCTATAACGCCAAATCGGGCGACTGTCGGCACCGCGCCTATGAGGGCGACTACCGCTGCACGGCTTGCGGCGGCACCGTAAAGGGCGAGACCGGCGACTTCAGGCATAGCGGTCCCCTTGAACTGCGGGATGTAAGAACGGCGACCTGTACAGAGAGGGGCTATTCCGGCAACCAGTACTGCACATCGTGCGACAGGATCGCGCAGAAGGGCG
>OGFI01001583.1_pt1 | contig 10542 bp, 9 predicted proteins | sample 1570901 | NCBI WGS metagenome assembly OGFI01 (sample SAMEA2582018, study PRJEB24529) | metagenome | biome: Human gut stool | place: China | collected 2011 | reverse complement strand
TAGCAGATGGAGGTTTCCGCTAAACAACACTGTTTTGGGAAATCTGACATCTACACTTCACAACATATCACTTCCAATCCGTATTCTTGTAAAATCAGGTTTACAGTCCCAACAGCTGTTTCTTCTTGGCTTCGAATTCCTCTGCCGTAATGACACCTGCATCCATCAACGCCTTATACTTGGGCAGTGCCACGGTAGGATCCTCTGTCTGTACCGGTGCAGCCTGCGATGTACTCTGGGTGTTCTGGCTCTGTGTGGAGGCATGGGGATCTATTACCTGTTCCTGTACCTGGAGATCGATGATCTGCATCAGATTCTGTGCCAGAGCATGCAGTCCTTCCGTCTTCTGGGTATAATCATCCAGATAGTCGATGGTGCTGGGCTGATTGGAATCGAACTTCGGTGCTCCTGTCTCTTTGTAGAAACTCTTCCAGTAAGGATGATCCAGTGTGATCTCCACAGCGAATTTCTCCACCGGATTCGGAATATTAAAGTCCGGCTCGTTTACACGATCTCTGTAATCTCTGTGATCCAGATCTTCTCTTCTGTCATCTCTCCGGTTGTTCTCATCCATACTGCGACGCATTTCCTCCATCATCTCATACTGATGACGCAGCATTCTGTATTCGTCGATCCTGGGCTTTAACTCATTTAAACGTTCCTTGATATCACTCTTGCAGCTCCGGAAGTTCCCCTTTTCTCCTTCGTACAATACCTCGCCGTCCTCCAGAATACGGAAGGACTTAATGTCGGAGGGCTCCAATGCAAATGCCGTGTCAACAACTCCCAGCCGCAGCAGCTGATGATCCATATCCAGCAGCAGACTGCCCTTGAAAAAGCCGAAGTCATAACGGTAAGTCTCCGTGAAACTGTCACGCAGAGGCTTATTGGCATCATAACAGTTGATATATTCCCGAAATTCATCCAGCGTCATGGAATTCAGTATGCCATCCGGCAGATCGATCTTGGCTGCACACTCCTTACAGAGATTCTGCCCTTCCACTGCGGATGCCAGCAGTCTCGGTGTCGGATTTCCGCAGATTGGACATAACTTTTTGTTGTTTGTAAATAATCCCATCGTTTTACCCTCCTTAAGAATGTATATGGATTACATGATCTCAATTAACTTTTTCCGGTGAAACCGGCAGATTCCCGCTGCTATACGATTCGGTATTCTGTGAAGCATACTATTGTAGTTTTCCACGGAATCGTTATAAATCAGTCCACTGGTCTCCACCATATGTTCATAGCTTTTTGCTGCTTTCCAGTACTTCTGATAAGTCTCCTGTGCCTGCAAAAGCGGCATGCTTTCCGAGATCTCTGCAATTTTTTTCTGTACTCTCAATAATTCTCTCTGTTGTTCTGCCACCCATTCCGGCAGTCCGGCCTCTCCGGCAGTCTGTGCACTCTCCAGCGAATGTTTCATTCTACGGAAAGTCTCCGCATCCATGGTCTGTCCGAGAAACTCCGCCAATCCTTCCAGTGCCTCCCGCTCTGCGGAGAGCTGTACCAGAGTCTGGTGCATGGCATTCCGGATATTTTCTTCCTGTGTCTCCAGCTTACGCCACACCGACAATAGCCAGACACCAAAAAGGGAGGCAAGCAGCAACACGATAATCACAATTTCCATCGTTAACTCTCCCTCCCCTTTTCGTCTTTTTAAGATCTTTTCAAACTATCTTACTGCACAAAATAAAGTCCGTCATAACCATTCATATCAGACATAGCGATCAGTGTTACAGTATCTCCCACCTCAGACAAAAATCCGGCATAGGTAACCTCTGTTCCACCAAAATCAAGTGTCATCTTGATAGCTGTGTTGTCATCGGAATACTCATAAGTACCTTCTGCATTTCCGCCGCCCTGTACCATGGTAACTGCACCGTCTTCACCAAATACAAGCTGTAAGGTACCGCCATAAGTCTCCAGTGTTGCGTTCAGATCCTCTTCTTCCATCTCAACACCATCGATCATACCGCCGGCAAAGTTCCATTCCGTACCACTCAGATCCGGGATTTCCATAACTGCCACCTGTAACAGGGGACCGCCCTCTGCTTCCGTTCCTGCCTCTGCAGTGGTCTCTGCCGGAGTTTCTGCCACTTCCTGGGTCTGTACTTCCTGGGTCTGTACTTCCTGGGTCTGTACTTCCTGGGTCACTTCTTCGTTGGTGTTCTCCACAACTACCTCTTCCTCACCGCAGGCTGCCAGTGACAATGCCAGTACCAGTCCCATTGCGCATGCAAAATATTTTTTCTTCATAATAGTTTCCTCCTTCTTACAACAGTTCTCTGTTGTCTGAAGATAGTGTACCTTATTTTTTCCATTTATGACCGTTTTTGACACCAATCGACCCAAATATGACATAAAACGACCGGAGAAAAAATTCTCCGGTCGTTTTATGCTAAAAATGTCTGGTTTTTACGAAAGAAATAGGAAAAAAATTTGTCTTTCAGTTCCGAATATTTTCCATGCGGAATCGGGATCTGGGTACCGTCCGACAGGATCACTGCTTTGTTAGATATGCTCTTTACATAATCCATATTGATCATATATGACCTGTGGCAACGGACAAAGCATTCATAATCCTTCAACTGTTCGCACAAATCGTCCAGTTTACCAACGCTGTCCAGTACTTCTCCGTCCTCTTTGTGAAGCAGCAGATTCCTCCCCGTTACCTCGCAATACTTCAGTTTGTCCAGTTCCAGCCTTGTGATTCCCGTCTTACATCGCAGGATCAGACTGTTCTTTTCATTCTTGCGGCACTCCCTGAGTACCGAATCCATCAATCGGTAGAAGCTCTCCTGCCAGATAGGCTTCAACTGATAAAAATAGGCCCCCACTTCATAGGAATCCACAGCGTATTCCGAAGAGGATGTCAGATAAATGATCTTCACCGAAGTATCATACTTACGGATCTCTCTGGCGGCACTGATTCCATCCTGTCCCGGCATCAGAACATCCAGAAATATAATATCCAGCCGGGTCCCCCGCTCTACTTCCGACAGCAATTCCAGCGGACTGTGAAATGCTGCATAAGTAATATCCTGATTCCGTTCTACCCGATATCTGTCCATCAGAACGCTTAATTCCTTAAGTACTGACAGATCGTCATCACAAAAAGCTACTTTTATCATGATTCTTCCTTTGCCGCACAAACCGATGCAGCTCATTCGTTTTATCGTATGTGTCTTGACATGTTTTTCTACGCTTATTACAATAATTATATCCGTACATCGATGTACGATGCAAGGATAATTTTGAGAAAGGCATATTTTTGATGTCATCAAACGAAGAAAACGGAAAAAGTGAAAAAAGACTGATGTCCATCGGAGAAGTCTCCAAAGCGATCGGCATCACCAGAAGAATCATATTGAACTACGAAGCCAAAGGTCTCCTGCTTCCGGATAAAAAAGAAGGAACTGCCGGGAATCGCTATTATACCCCGGATTCCATCTCCCTGATCCGCTCCATCCGGGTACTGCAGAATTTAGGGCTGTCCCTGGATGAGATTTCCTCCTATTATAATGGATCCACGGATCTGGAACCATTGATCGAACGTCTGGAAGCCTTACGAGACGGCCTGACGCAGAGTATCGAGAAGTTAAAGCAACGTACTGCGTCCCCGGCTGCTTCCGTGATACAGTTTCTTACCCTCCCCGCCCAGACAGTGTACTGCCGCAAGGGGGCTTTTAACGGAGTGGAAGAACGCAAAGAATTCCTGCGGGAGGTCTTCATGGAAGCCATTCATCTGTACGGTTCCGACAGCAGTAAGCGGATGTTTTTCATTGAGTACAATCTGGAACATCCGGAAGAATTCACCTGTTGTATCTCCGTACCTCCTGCCAGCAAGGGAGAACATGTGGTGCATCTGCCGGAGCAGAAAGCTCTCGGCATCTTCTATCACGGCTGTTACGAATCACTCCCGGATGCCCGTAGAGAACTGTCTGCCTACGCAGCTGCGCAGAATCTGTCTCTGTCAGGCACGGTACGGCATACTTATCTGGAAGGTCCTCCCCAGCATAAGGATCCGGCGAATTTTATCACTCAGGTGGCTCTTGTTTTACAATGATTCAGTCAAACAGGATTTCCTCCACCGTTACGAACTGAAAGCCTCTTTTCTGCAGAATATCCACTACTTCCAGTGCTGCGGTGACAGAAGTCTCATAATAATCATGCATCAGAATAATATCGCCGTCCCCCGCCTTCTCCACCACTTTGGACGCAATACAGTCTGCATTGTGGGAACACCAGTCCAGAGGATCGATATTCCACAGAACCGGGAACATATTCAGTTCTTTCTCAAAGCTTTTGTCCCAACTGCCGTAAGGCGGCCGGACAAAGCTTATTTTCTCCCCTGTGATTTCTTCGAGAATTTCATTGGTCTGCACCAGTTCCTCCCGAAAGGTCTCCCGGTTGCGGGAAGTGAGCTGGATGTGACTATAGGTATGATTCCCGATCAGATGTCCTTCGTCCTGTTCTCTCCGGATAATGTCCGGGTAATTCTCCGCATTCTCTCCCGTCACGAAAAAAGTAGCTACCACTCCCCGCTCCTTCAATCCATCCAGAAGCTGTTCCGTATACTTCGGATGCGGCCCGTCGTCAAAGGTCAGCGCGATCTTTTTCGGTTCTCCTGATGTCCCGCACACGCCGGTGTCTGTTTCTATATAGGTTCCATATGATTTCTGCTCTGCGTATCGTTCCGTTCCCACTGCCAGACACAAGATTCCCAGAAGCATGTCAAAGATCAGAATTCCCGCCAGTACTTTTTTCATTTCAAGCCGTCCGTTTCACGCTTTCACAGAAAATATATGCATTCTCAAAAGTGACCATTCCTGCTGCCACAATAAAACATGCTTGCAAAAAAGGAGACCCGAGACTCTCATCTCCCGGATCTCCTCTGTATGTTACTTTTTTATTTATACTCAGATCTTGAATACGGAAATCTCGTTCTTGAGTCCTTCCATATTCTCATCCAGTACACTTGCAGTAGTGCTCAGCTTCTCCACATGGTTCAGAAGCTTATTGGCCACATCGTTGACGGTCTCGGCACTGCCTGCGGTCTCTTCAATGATATCGGAGATATTCTTCACGGCTGCCACAGCAGCGCTACGCTCACCGTCTGCCTTCTCCGTGCTTACCACGATATCTTTCAGTCCCTCGATCAGCTGGCCCATACGCTCCTGCATCTCGCGGAATACTGCGATCACTTCTTCCACAGCTTTGGTCTGGAGTTCTACCATTGCTTTCGCCTGGCTTGCACTCTCCACGCTGTTCTGGGTCTGGGCTGTAATGTTGGCCACATTGTTGCGGATCTCGCCGGCTGCCTTTGCAGAATCATCTGCCAGCTTACGGATCTCTTCTGCTACTACAGCGAAGCCTCGTCCAGCCTCTCCCGCTCTGGCTGCCTCGATAGAAGCATTCAATGACAGCAGGTTGGTCTGCTCTGTGATCTCTGTGATCGTAGCTACGAAACTGTTGATGATCTCAGATTCCTTGCGAAGAGATTCGATACTCTCACTCACTTTCACAGTCATCTGTGTTGTCTCGCCAGCACGATCACCCAGTACCTGTACGATCTCCATTCCCTTGTTGATCATGCCTTCCGTCTCGCCTACCAGCTTCTCCACACGTTCTACCACATGGCTGACTTCCTGGATCTCATTGGAGAGGATATCGGTCTTCTCCACGCACTCCTGTGCATGTCTGGACTGTTCTTCCATACCTTCGTTGATCTCACCGATGGCACGGGTAATATCCTGTGAATACTCATGAATCAGTTCAGAAGCCTGTCCCACGTTCTGTGCAGACACTTCCAGCTCTCCGGTAGCATTGCTTACCTGATTGACCAGCTTCTTCGTATTCGTGATCATGTTGGTAGCCGAGCCTGCCAGATCCTGGAACTCATCATGTCCCTTGGCAGATACGGTAACCGTCAGATCACCCTTCGCCACATCACCGAACTTTCTGGAAATGCGTCTCATGTTATTCTCAATACCTGCAGTGATAAAGATACCTACGATCACTACGATCACACATGCCAGGATCACCAGACCGATGGTCATGTTGCGGATCTCGGTAGCCTGACTGGTCACTACTCTCATAGGTACCAGTGCACAGGTGGTAAAGCCGATATCTGCACTGTGGCTGTAAATGAAAAGATACTTCTCACCCTGGAAATCTACCTCCGCAGTACCTGCATCCGCTACTGCCTCATCCATGACAGCTGTATAATACTCCTGTCCGGAGAATACATTTCCCTCTTCCGGAAGGACACTTTCTTTTCCTTCTTCTACGTTCTCAACAACCAGTTCTCTGCCTCCGGGAGTTACAAATCCGATGATACTGCCGTCTCCGATATCGATCTCTTCCATGAAATCCGTAATAGCAGAAGGCTTGATATCGATGACAACGCAGGCATTGTTCGACTGGCTCATCATTTCGAAGGCCATAATATAATCTTTTTCGGTCTCCGTTACCTTTTCATCCAGTACAGGATGACTGTCGATCCACTGCGGGATACTTCTTCTGCCTTCCCCGCTTGCCACGTCTTCCTTGTACTCATCCAGGAAACCGTCCACACCGGATGAAAGCTTAGTGGACAGAAGGTTTACTCCCTTCTTTGGAATAATGTGCATGTGGCTGATGAACGGGTTGGAGGTCTGCACCGACAGAAGGTTGGACTTCGTAGATGTCAGGAAATTCAACTTATCCACGGGATTATCTTCGAACATTCCCAGGAAATATTTCCGCAGATCATCATCGTAAGCATATTTCAGACCCTCTGAGCGGATAAAATCACAGCTCATATTCAGATTTTCCGTGGCCATACGCATCGTCTGTAATGTGGAATCGGTGAATTTCTCGCTTAATCCTTCTGCGGATTTCTGGTATGCTGACACACCGATGATCACCATAAACACAATAGGCACCAGGAAACATACAACGATCTTATTGCGGATGCTGAGCAGTTTCGAGCTCTTTCCACTCTTTTTCTGCTTCGGAGCCTTTTGCTTCTTCTCCGCAGATGCCTTCTTTCCCTTCACTGCTTTTTCAGGCTTCGGCTTCTTTTCGGAAGTCGTCTCTTTTTTCACCGTAAAAAGAGATTTCTTTGGTTTTTCAACATTCGTACTCATTTAATACCCTCCGGTACTTGTTATACATATTTAGAATTATAGCATAATAATTACCAGAATGGAACAACATTTTCTGTCATTTGTTATGCTTTTTGTATATTTTAGTTAAAATTTATCTTCGTCAGAAAGGTCTCAGGGAACTTCTCTTCCTCCGCCAGATTTAGGATACGTATCTGCAATTCCTGCCGTTTTCGAAGGTCATCCCCACCATCCGGCAATGTTCCTTCCGCCGTTTGCTTTCCACCTGCTGTAAGGATCCGACTGCCCACCATGGCTGCACCGCTCAGTGCCGTATTGCCGCCGGTCACCGTGCAATCTGCCAGTTCTTCCGGAAGCAGCCCGATAGCCACAGCCGCCTTCGGATCCAGATAATAACCGAATCCTCCCGCCAGCACCACTTTCGAAATGTCCGAAAAGCTTATGCCATAGCTGTCCGCCAGAATCTCAATGCCTGCGGCAATGGCTCCTTTTGCCAGCTGCACTGCACGCACGGACTCCTTCGTCACCAGCACATCGCCGATACGGACTCCTTTCGTAAAATAAGGTTCCTTCAAAAGACCCTGTCCGTCCATCAGCCCCTCTTCCAGAAGTTTTTGTAACAGTCTCACCATATCCGCGCCCCAGATGCCCCGGTTGGCTCCGCCTTCGAAGGCAGGGCCTGCCGCCGTGGCACAGGCATGTAATCTGTGCCGGTTTCCCAGTGCCATCTCCCCGTTGGTTCCAAGATCGATGAGCAGGGTGGAGGCCTCCTGTTCCAGCATTCCACTGGCCAATATTCCGGCAGTGATATCGCCGCCTACAAAGGCTGACAATCCCGGTATGATATGACAGGCCACTCCTGCAATTTCTGTCTCCACTGCGCCGCTATGACTGACTGTAAAAGGTGCTTTGCCCAGTTCCTCCGGATTCCAGCCCATGAACAGATAGGTCATGGTGGTATTTGCCGCAACGACCATCTGCAGAGTCTCCTGCGGCTGCAGCTTTTTGGAAAAACGCTGCACTCCTTTTTCCATGAGGTCACGGACTTTTTTCTGCATATCTGCCGCTTTTCCCGGATCCTTTGCTGCCTCTATCCGTGAGAGCACATCGGCACCATAGCTGACCTGGGGATTCACACTGGGAAAGCTGTCCACCACTTTACCGGTCATGTCATACAACTGCATGGCAATGGTAGTGGTACCAATATCCACAGTCATCAGCCGTTTACCGTCCGGATTTTGTAATGTTAACGGAGGAAGTTCCAGCTTTTCCGTCACCACCTGCATCCCCCGGATCACTCCTGGACATCTGCCACAACCGGTACAGATCAGGCATCTGGTTCCCTTTTTTCCTGTGGGATTGGTACTGCTCGTATTATACAAACTGATTCCTCTCTTCATCGTAATGATAGTCAATGGCTGCCAGTTTATCTGTGATCTCCTGTTCCTTCACATCCAGATCATCGCAGAGCTGTTTCAGGCTTCCGTAGAAATCACGGAGTTTTAAATTTATAAAGCTTAATAACATTACGGGATCCTGTGGTATCATAACATTTTCCTCTCTTTTCCTGTTTTTGACAGAGTTATATTGTAAACGAAAGGAGCAAAAATGACAAGTATCATCATCTTTGCTCCTGTTTTATTTTACAGATTATTGATTTTTCGATCCTTTTTCGCACTTGGCGGCCAATTGATCATTCTCCACGGTAATGACAATGGTATCGCCTTCTTCTACCTGATCTGCCAGGATCATCTTGGCTGCCAGGGTCTCCACGTACTTCTGGATATAACGCTTCAAAGGCCGTGCACCGTAGACCGGATCATAAGCATTGTCCACGATATACTGCATAGCTTCCTCCGACAGACGGATGGTCAGCTGCTTATCCTCCAGACGTCTGTTCAGATCGGCAATGATCAGATGAATGATGCCGCCGATATTGTCCTTGGTCAGAGGCTTGAACAGGATTGTCTCATCCAGACGGTTCAAAAACTCCGGACGGAAATGTGCCCGCAGATCATTCATGACTGCCGCCTCTGCTTCCGGCTTGATGGTACCGTCTTCATTGATACCGTCCAACAGATAACTTGCGCCGATGTTGGAGGTCATGATCAGAATGGTATTCTTGAAGTCCACCGTACGTCCCTGAGAATCCGTGATACGGCCGTCATCCAGTACCTGTAACAGTACATTGAATACATCGGGATGTGCCTTCTCGATCTCATCGAACAGTACCACGCTGTAAGGTTTTCTCCGGACAGCTTCGGTCAGCTGACCACCTTCCTCATATCCTACATATCCGGGAGGCGCTCCGATCAGACGAGAGACAGAATACTTCTCCATGTACTCACTCATATCGATACGTACCATATTATTCTCATCGTCGAACAGTGCTGCCGCCAGACTCTTGGCCAGCTCCGTCTTACCGACACCGGTAGGTCCCAGGAACAGGAAGGAGCCGATGGGCTTGCTGGGATCCTTGATCCCGGCTTTGGAACGGATGATGGCTTCGGTGACTTTGGTCACACCCTCGTCCTGACCCACCACACGTTTGTGCAATTCTTCGTCCAGATGGAGGGTCTTGTTACGCTCACTCTCGGTCAGTTTGGCTACCGGAATGCCGGTCCAGCGGGAAATGATCCTTGCGATCTCTTCCTCCGATACTTTTTCATGTACCAGAGACAGATCGGATTCTCCTACCTTATCCTCTTCCTGTGCCAGCTGCTTCTCCAGTGCGGGCAGTTCGCTGTATTTTAATCTGCCGGCCTTTTCATAGTCTCCTTCCCGCTCTGCGATCTGGATCTCATTATTCATGCGGTCTCTCTCTTCCCGCAGTTTGGAAAGTTTATCCACGGATGCCTTCTCGTTATCCCACTGTGCCTTTTTAGTGTTGAACTGATCCTTTAACTCTGCCAGTTCCTTCTGCAGATCTGCCAGACGTTCCTTACTGATCCGGTCATCCTCTTTTTTCAGAGCGGTCTCCTCGATCTCCAACTGTGTCACCTTACGCTGCAGTTCATCCAGCTCCGTAGGCATACTGTCCATCTCGGTCTTGATCAGGGCGCAGGCCTCATCCACCAGGTCAATGGCCTTATCCGGCAGAAATCTGTCGGTGATATAACGGTTGGAAAGCACGGCTGCACTTACCAGTGCGTTATCCATGATCTTGACACCGTGATATACTTCGTAACGATCCTTCAGTCCACGCAGGATAGAGATCGTATCCTCCACGGTGGGTTCTTCTACCATAACCGGCTGGAAACGACGTTCCAGAGCGGCATCTTTTTCAATATACTGTCTGTATTCATCCAGTGTGGTGGCACCGATACAGTGCAGTTCACCACGGGCCAGCATGGGCTTCAACATATTGCCCGCATCCAATGCGCCGTCGGTCTTGCCGGCACCGACAATGGTATGCAGTTCATCGATGAAC
>OGFI01001577.1_pt1 | contig 10572 bp, 4 predicted proteins | sample 1570901 | NCBI WGS metagenome assembly OGFI01 (sample SAMEA2582018, study PRJEB24529) | metagenome | biome: Human gut stool | place: China | collected 2011 | reverse complement strand
GTAGCGTGGAAATGCTGGTAACCTACGTTATACATACCGAACAGCAGCGCCGGTATCAACGCAATAACCACCATCGACATGATGCGTTTGCTGTCGATAGAGTCGTGAATATGCGTTCCCGATTTCGCAGTGGTGTTGGGCACAAACAGGAATGTCTCGAAGCCGTCGAACACCGAACGAAATGCGTGGAATTTGCCGCCCTCTTCAAAGTTCGGCTTTATCTTGTCGAGATAATTTCTTAACGCTTTCATTTATTAAATTGATAATTGAGAATTGAAAATTGAGAAATAGGCTGCGCCGTATACACTTGGCAGGTTATATCGCAATGTTTCAACCGTCATTTTTTAATTTTTAATTCTTAATTCTTAATTTCCTAAGCCATTTCGGCACGGAGCATGTCGAGACCGGCACGAACAATACGCTGGACTTCCACTTTGGAAGAGCATACGAATTCGCAGAGCGCAAAGTCTTCGGGAGCTACTTCGTAGATGCCCAGAGCTTCCATGCGGTCGATGTCTCCCGCGATGATGGCCTTCAGCAGATATTCGGGGTAGATGTCCATGGGGAACACGCGGTCGTATTCGTTGGACATAATCATATGGCGTTCGCCACCCTTGATACGGGCGTCGATTACATATTCTTTCTTACCCATCAGCCAACTGAAATAAGAGCGGTTGACACTGAACTGATTGAAACGCGGCATAATCCAACCCAGCATTTCGTGGATTTCATCTCCTTCGGGGATTACGGAGAGCTGGCTGTCGAAAGCGCCGAGGAAACCGTTGGGGGCAACTTTCTTACCCGTCAGCACATTACCGCTGATGTAGCGCAGGTCTTTGTCGGTGGTTACATTGCCTTTGAAAACGTTGGTGAGCAATGCGCCTACACGCAACTTGCAGTATGCGGGTTTCAGCACTTCACTGCCTGTTACGGCTACGGTGCGGGTGAGGTCTACGCGACCGGTGTTCATCAAACGGCCGATAAAGATTACGGCTTCCGCGCCGATGGTCCATACCGTCTCGCCTTTCACTATGGGAGAGATGTGGTTGATTTGTACACCTACGTTACCTGCCGGATTAGGCCCGTCGAATGCGGTAAGGGTAACGTTCTTTGCCTGCACAAGTGCGGCTGCTTTTTGTTTTACACTGATACTCAGATAGGTTTTTGCCATGCGGGACAAAGCGTCAAGTCCTGTCTGGAAGTTTGCTTCCTCGCCCTTCAGGACGAACTCGAAGTCGGGAGCCAGCGGGTTGCTGTCGAAAGCGGAGATAAAGATTGCTTTCGGCGTCACCGTCGGGTCGGCGATTACGTCGTACGGACGTTGGCGGATAAAGGCGAACATACCGGCTTGCAGCAATGCTTCCTTCACTTCCTGCGCACTCATCTTGGACGGATCCATCTTGCCGAATTCCTCGTAGTCCTGCTCAGCGGCAGCCTCTACCACGATGTTCAGCACCTTACGACGTGCACCGCGTTCCACGCTCGTCACTACGCCGCTTACGGGCGAAACAAATTTCAATTCAGGATGATTCTTGTCGATAAACAAGGGTCCCCCGGCCATCACATACTCCTGTTCCTTCACCACCACTTTCGGAGTGATACCCGTAAAATCATCGGGAACCAACGAGTAGAATCCCGGCTCTTTCACAGACATAAACTCTTCGGCAGCTTTGCCTTTCAGGTTGATGTCAAGGCCTTTGCGTAACTTAATTACATTTGCCATGCGTTTATATAAAATAATGGTTTCATTAATTTGCCCGCAAAAGTAGCAAAAAAGAATGTGAATAAAGAGCAAAAAAGAAAGGAATTACGGAGAAATTTCCGTAATTCCTTTCGTTAACGAACACGAGAAGAGTGAATAGCGATTAGGACGGAGAGATCGCTAATCACTAACCACTAATCTTTTTCTTCTGCGAACATCGGGTCCCATGCCGGCAGGCGGACAGGTTTTTGTTTGAAAAGTTCCATTATTTGAGCGGGGACATATTTGGTTTCCACTACCAGACGGAACATATATTCGTCGAACCAGTTGTCCGTCATGATGAGGTGGCCTTTATAGCCGCTGTCGGCGCCCCAACTATTCTCAACCATCCATTTGACCGGCTTCCCGTCTTTATCCAAATCCACAGCCATCAGCGTCATGGCATGCGAGGAGCCGCTGGAGAAGGTCTGAATGCGTTGCTTCTTATCCATTCCGAAGGTGGTTCCCATGAGTGATTCGTGGTCATAATTTTTCACATCAAGCAGGCCGCGTTCCGATGTCAGGAACTTACCCACGTCGCAGGAGAAATACATCATGGTGCTGTCTTTCAGAGAAGCAATGGCCATTTGCTTGATGTCCTCTACGGGCAGGTTGACGTAAGTCCAGTTCTTGCCGTCGTAGCGGTGGCGGTCGTAGTCAATCTCATAGCATTTGTAATACTCGCGGCTGGGGTCGTTCATCAGCATCACGTAGTTGGTGAGCAGTTGTTTGTCACCATATTTCTCAAGGAAAGACATCGGGGTATGGTGCTCCGTCTCCACCGGATTGCCTTGGGCATCGGTACGCACATAGTCGAATTCCGTAGGCGGAACACCCAGGTTCAGCACCAGCATGCGATAGACAGTGCCCAACATGGCGGTTTTCTCTTTCTCCAGAGCGGCAGGCTTGGTGCCTTCGGCAGCAAGGTTGCGGAGCTGAAGGGCGTACTCTTTCAGTTTCAAAGAGATGAGATTAGCCATACGGGCGGTATTCTCGCTGCTGTTCGTCTCCGGCATGGCAGATTTGGGCACAAGGCCGTATTTGGAAACGATGTCCGCCACTCCGGTGAATGTGCCGCCGTCGCTCAACGGATGTTTCAGTAGCCATTCCACCGTCTTGTCGTCCAGCGGTTTGTCGGCAGTGTCGATGATGCCTTGCAGGAAGAGGTTGGATTTCTCCAACTGGTCCCAGAAGAAGGGATATATCTCCGAAAACTCGAAAGCCGGGAAGCCATAACGTGCAAGGGCCTTGGCACGCATTACGTTCAGCCCGGTGAACAGCCAGCAACGGCCGGAAGACTTCTGGTCGGTGATGCCTTTAGAATCCACCTTGATAGAAAAATGAGTATCCATATCCTGCATATTCTCCTGGTTGAGCGCCAGCTTGCGGATGTCGTTGTTGCCGATGGCATTGCGCAACGCCTTGTCGGAAGGCGTACCTTGATAACTCTGTTGAATCTGGCCGAGCATGGCAGGGCTTATCCCGCCCTTGCCGTCCTGCGCCTGCGCCGAAAGCAGTGCGGCGCCGAAAACAATTACAGATAAAATACGTTTGTTCATTTCATTATTTGTTATGTATGTTCGATATTAAATAAGATGATAAACAGATACTTTCACCACAAAGCAGACAAAGCATACAGAGTATTCTCTTATGTCTATGAACTTTGCATTCCCCATCTAAAAGCCTTGACAAAGCAAATGTAATGTCTTTTTTGATAATTTTAGTGCCCTCTTTAGATTTATTATCTATTCTATTCAAAACCAATTCAAATAAAATAGTTTTCTTTGCAGCCATATTCGTACGATATGAGAAAATACATACTGAGTATATTTACTCTGATACTGATACTGACGACTGTTTCAGCACAAGAGCAGACCGTTACAGCTACCAACGACACCACTCCCGCACTGACCAAAAAGGAATTGCGCAAACAAAGGGTAGCCCGCAGAAATTTCCATTATAACATATTGGGCGGCCCCAGCTATACGCCCGATTTCGGCGCACTGATAGGCGGAAGCGCGCTGATGACTTTCCGTATGAATCCAAGCGACACCACACAGTTGCGTTCGGTGCTGCCCATGTCCATAGCCTATATGTTCAAAGGCGGCGTCAACCTGATGGTGAAACCGCAACTCTTCTTTAAAGGCGACCGCTTCCGCATCTTCGGAAAGTTTGTCTACAAGAATACGGAAGACAACTTCTACGGCATCGGTTACGGCACGAACAAAGATTACGTCCGAAGCGACAGTACCAGCAAATACCGTTACAGCGGCATACAAATCAACCCGTGGTTCCTGTTCCGCCTGGGAGAAAGCAACGTCTTTGCCGGCCCGCAGGTAGACATCAACTACGACAAGATAAGCGACCCTGCCAAGCATCTCATCGAAGAGCCCGACTACGTGGCAGCCGGCGGTACGGCCAACGGCTACAAGAACTTCAATGCCGGTCTCGGCTTCCTCCTCACTTACGACAGCCGCGACATTCCCGCCAACGCCTACAAGGGTATATACCTGGATTTCCGGGGCATGATGTACAGTAAGGCTTTCGGCAGTGACAACAACTTCTACCGTCTGGAACTGGACTACCGCCAGTACAAGTCCGTAGGCCACCGCAAGGTATTCGCCTGGACCGCGCAAAGCAAGAACGTATTCGGCAACGTCCCCCTCACCCAATACTCCCTGACCGGAACGCCTTTCGACCTGCGCGGCTACTACATGGGGCAGTATCGCGACAAATCCTCGCACGTTGTCATGGCCGAATACCGCCTGATGATAAACACCGACCGCAGCAACTGGATAAAACGCCTGCTGCATCACATCGGTTTCGTGGCGTGGACCGGATGCGGTTTCATGGGTCCCACCATGGGCAAGATTGAAGGCGTATTGCCCAACTACGGTGTAGGTCTGCGCATCGAAGTCCAACCCCGTATGAACGTGCGTCTGGACTTAGGCAAAAATACCGTAAACGACCAGACGCTGTTCTATTTCAATATGACGGAAGCATTTTAAATAACTGACGGGCAGCCGTTAGCGCCATACGGCATAATAAGACAGTCTGCCCGTCAGCAATCATCCACCGTTTACCTGCCAATCACTAATAAATTCTTCCTTTTTCTTGCACCGCCAAAAGATTATCCATATTTTTGGGCATTAATCCCCCTGCTCCCGAAATAGAAATATAAGAATCTGATACGGATGAAAATTTGCGAAACTGTCTTTTGGATAAGTTTACTCGTTATATTCTATACATATATAGGCTATGGAATGCTCCTTTATGTCCTGGTCAGACTAAAGGAATGTTTTCGTCAAACACCTCCCCCGCCCCTGCCGGCAGACTGCATGCTTCCCGAACTGACGCTATTCATTACTGCCTATAATGAAGAAGATGTCGTAGACGATAAGATGCGCAACAGCCTTTCCCTGGACTATCCGGCAGACAAGCTGCACATACTCTGGATAACGGACGGCAGCAACGACCGCACCAACGAACGTCTCTCGCACTGGCCGCAAGCCACCGTGCTTTATCAACCCCAAAGAGAGGGAAAGACCGCTGCACTGAACCGCGGCATCCGGTTCGTCACCACCCCGCTTGTGGTATTCACCGATGCCAATACACACCTCAACCGTGAAGCATTGCGCGAGATTGTACGCGCATTCGCCAATCCCAAAGTAGGCTGTGTGGCCGGAGAGAAGCGCATCGCCTTACAGGACAAAGACAATGCTGCATCCGGGGGCGAAGGCCTTTACTGGAAATACGAGTCCGCCCTCAAGCAACTGGACTCCCGCCTCTACTCTGCCGTAGGAGCAGCCGGAGAGTTGTTTGCCATCCGTCGCGAGCTGTACGAGGAGATGCCTGCCGACACACTGCTGGACGACTTCATCCTCTCCCTGCGCATTGTGATGCGCGGATATACCATCGCTTATTGCGCCGATGCCTATGCCGTAGAAAACGGTTCGGCAGACATGCACGAAGAAGAAAAACGCAAAGTGCGTATCGCTGCTGGCGGCTTACAGTCCGTCTGGCGTCTGCGTGCATTGCTCAATCCGCTGCGCTACGGTGTGTTTTGTTTTCAATACATATCCCACCGCGTACTGAGATGGTCGCTTACGCCCGTACTGTTGTTCCTGCTGTTCCCCCTCAATACGATTCTCATTTTTACGTCAAACACCCCTCTGCTCTATGCCGTCATTTGGTTGCTGCAAGCACTGTTCTACTTCATGGCGAGCTGGGGGCATTACCTGTCAGCAAAACGTATCAAGAATAAAATACTCTTTGTTCCTTATTATTTTCTTTTCATGAACATTAATGTTGTCCGCGGCTTCAACTACCTGCGCAAACGGCGGGGGCAGGCCGGCGGCGCATGGGAAAAAGCACGGAGGGCATAAAACAAGAGAACTATGAAAAACATCCTGAAAAACGCGGAGAATGCCGAAAAGCTGCTGGAGCTGACATCGGACACCATGATTTTATTGGACAGAAACGGCATCTGCGTGGACATCGCAGTACATAACGCAGACTTGTGGTTTTTGAAAGAAAATCAGTTACTGGGCAGGAACATACTCCAACTGCTACCGTCTGTTACCTACCGGCAGGTTTACCCCGAATTCAAGAAAGTACTTGCGTACAAGGAAGTTTCCGCCCGGAACTACGAACTGACTATCGGCAGCGAGACCTACTTCTTTAAGTGCATCATGCGCCCCTACGAAGATATGGTGCTCTGCCAATACCGCGACATCACCGAACGTAGCCAGCGCAAACGGGAACTGGAAAAGAAAAACCACGAACTTAATGAAATACAGAAAGCCGCCCTCATCGGAAGATGGAAATACAACTCCGGCAGGCAATGCTTCTACTACACCGGTCACTCCGGTGTAATGTGCACTGCAGAGGAACAGGAAATTCCGCTTCAGGACTACACTATGTACATCCTGCCCGAGGATAGGGAAATATTCGGCAAGTGGCTGGCACAGAACCTTCAGGGAAATACAGAAAACAGCATAGACTACCGCATCCTTTTCAAGAAACGGATATTCTATATCCGCCTGAAAACCTTCTCGCACGAAACACTCCCCGACGGAACCGGCATTCTGGAAGGCTACATACAGAACATTACCGACATCCAGCAACGGCGCAATGACATCACCCTGCTGACACACGCCATCAATAACTCCACCGAAGACATATTTGCCGCCCGTGAAGACGGTACGCTCGTCTTTGCCAACCGCCGTTTCCGGGAGCATCACAACATCAGCATAACGGACGACGTCAGCACACTGAACATCTACCGGATAAACGCAAATGCACAACAAGACGAGAATTCCTGGCAAAGATTAATCAAGTCACTCAGAAAGGGAGAAAAACGTAACGGCTTCATCCTCTACCACCCTCTGCCCGAACACCCCGAAGTGCTGTCTATGGAAGGAAGTGCCTATTGGGTGACAAGCGACAAAGGCGAGGCCATCCTATGGGGATTCAGCCGGGACATCACCCAACGCATCAGGAACGAGCAGCAAATCAAACGGTTCAGTCAGATTCTGGACAAAACCATTGAAAACCTGCCTGCCGGTATCGTTGTCAAGGACATCCAAAGCGGCTTTAAATACCTGTACCGCAACCGCGAATCATACAACCGCAACATCCCCCTTAAAGAGGCATTGGGCAAAGACGATTTCGACTTCTATCCTCCCGAGCTGGCACAAGAGAAGAGAAAGCAGGATGTTGAAATAGCCCGGACCGGAATCGAGAAGCATTGGATTACCGAAGAGCACGACCAGAACGGTAAATCCATCTTTCTGGACAAACGGAAGGTGCGTATTGAAAGCAACGACTTCCCACCCATCCTATTGAGTATCGAATGGGACATCACCGAAATGGAACGGATGAAACGGGAACTGCTCGTGGCCAAAGAGAAAGCGGAGACTTCCGACCAGTTGAAATCGGCTTTCCTTGCCAATATGAGCCACGAGATACGTACCCCGCTCAACGCCATCGTAGGCTTTTCCAGAATCATTGCCGAGAGCACCGATGCCGAAGAGCGGCAAAACTACTACGACATCGTGGAAGCCAACAACGAAAGACTTCTGCAACTGATAAACGAAATCCTGGACCTCTCCAAGATTGAAGCAGGCATCGTAGAATTCACCATCACCCCGGTGCGCCTGCACCCGCTCTGCAAGGAAATACACGACGCACTGAAATTCCGCTGTCCCGAAGGTGTGGAGCTTGTTTACGAAGCCTCGGACGAGGAGATTACCGTTGAAGGCGACAAGAACCGCATCTTCCAAGTTATATCGAACCTCATCGGAAATGCCTTCAAATTCACCACAAGAGGCAGCGTCGGCTACGGATACCGCCGCAAAGGAAACGAAATAGAATTTTACGTCAGCGACACCGGCATCGGCATCCAAACTGACAAACTGGCAAAGGTCTTTGAACGCTTTGTAAAGGTGAATACCTTTGCGCAAGGTACGGGATTGGGACTGTCTATCTGCAAAACCATTATCGAACGATTGGGCGGAACCATCTCCGTCTGTTCGGAAGTGGGGAAAGGAACGACTTTTACCTTTACCCTGCCTCTGGCAAAAGACAAAAGGGAAACAGCGGAGGAACAGAACTCTGTATCCGAAACCAGCTTCAACACTCCCGGCAATGCAGAAACAGGCAACAATACTTACGGCCTTAATGAAGAAACGCACGAACACCAAGCGACACAAACAACCGGAGCATCCCGGGACACCCGGCAGCCCACTATCCTGATAGCCGAAGATACGGACAGCAACTACATCCTTGCCAAAGCAATATTAGGAAAGTCATACCACCTGGAACGCGCCAAGGACGGCATGGAAGCCGTAACCATGTTCGAGGAGCTGCATCCGGATTTAATTCTGATGGATATGAAAATGCCCAACCTCAACGGACTGGACGCAACGAAAATCATCCGCGAGCTTTCGCCCGGGATACCCATCATAGCTCTTACCGCCTATGCCTACGAACATGACAGACAAGCGGCTCTCGATGCAGGATGCAATGATTTCCTGATAAAGCCCTATACGCAGGAGATATTGAAAGAACTGATAAATAAATACCTGAAACAAACAGGTGTGTCAAGCCCGGATAGGCCTTGACACACCCTTACCAATCATTATGCAAAGATATCGCTCCGCTGGATATACGCTATGACGTCTCCCTTATTGACGTTGGCGCCTTGCTGGGCACATACCTCCACAACACGGCCCGTAAAGCCGGTCATTACCTTTTCGTACTCGCCCCACGGTGTAGAGACATAGCAGAACACCTCATCGTGCTGATACTTACGCCCGATAAACGGCGCTGAGGACGGACCTTCCACGGAAACCTCCCAAAGCACCTGCCCTTTGGACGGGGCTATGATAGGATCGGCTTTGGCGCGTTTCAGCTTCTTTATCTCCTCTTCCGAATATCCGCTCTTTGCCATGGAAGTGTCCTTTACGCGCTCCAGCTCGTCGCGGAAACGCTTCTTGGCAACGCCCGACTTATAGTCACGGTACTGCCGGTCGTGCATAGCCAGCTCGAAGAGCTCCTCGTCGTCCTCGCCATACTCCCATCCGTTTTCGTCCATCTCCTTGCGGTATTCGTCCAAAGCATCCGGATAGTTGGACTGCGGGTCTGTGTCGACAAATTCGTAGCCTTTGGATTTGGCAAGCTCCACGATTTCGGGAGCCAGCTTACCCGGCAGGCGTCCGCTCTTGCCCAGAATCATATCCCACGTATGGTTGTCAATCATCGTCCAGCGTTCCTCGCCTTTCACCAGTTGCATCACGTTCATCAGCGCCACGTTCTTGACGTACTGGCTGAACGGAGTCACCAAAGGCGGATAACCCAGCTTGGGCCATACATATTCCACTTCATCAAAAAGCATTACCAGCAGGTCGTCTATGCTGAGTTCGGGCTGGTTCTTGCTTTTCAGTATCATGTTGATACCGGAGTGCACGCCTTTCAGGTCTGCCATCATGGAACCCATCATACCGCCCGGAAGCCCGCACTTCAGGAGCAGGGACGACATATGCTTGTTGGTGGGGTCCATAAAGTAACCGAGGAAATCGTCTATGAATTCCTGCGTCATGGCACGTGCTTTCATATAGGCTTTCATGTTGATATCGGGCACCTGGAAGCCTTTGTCGCGCAGCATGGCCTGTACGGAAATAACGTCCGGATGCACCTTTCCCCATGACATGGGCTCCATAGCCACATCTATTATATCGGCGCCGTTCTCGCATACTTCAAGGATGGATGCCATTGAAAGCCCCGGACCGCTATGTCCGTGATACTGTATCAATACATCGGGATGCTTCTCCTTGATAGCCTTTGTCAGCTCGCCCAACATACCCGGACGGCCGATGCCTGCCATATCCTTCAAACAGATTTCGGGTGCTCCCGCCTCAATGAGCTGGTCGGCAATGTGTGCATAGTACTCTACCGTATGCACGGGCGAATGAGTGATGCAGAGCGTTGCCTGCGGTATCATGCCTGCCTCGAGCGCATAGCGGATAGAGGGGATGATGTTGCGCGTTTCGTTCAGTCCGCAGAAGATGCGGGTGATGTCCACGCCTTGCGCATGTTTCACCTTGTACATCAGGCGGCGCACGTCGGCGGGTACGGGATACATGCGCAACGCATTCAGCCCGCGGTCGAGCATGTGGGTCTGTATGCCTGCATCCTTGAAGGGTTGGGTAAAGGCACGAACCGCTTTATTCGGGTTCTCGCCATAGAGAAGGTTCACTTGCTCGAAAGCTCCGCCGTTGGTCTCGACGCGGGCAAAGCATCCCATTTCGATAATCAGCGGGGCGATGCGC
>OGFI01001562.1_pt1 | contig 10678 bp, 10 predicted proteins | sample 1570901 | NCBI WGS metagenome assembly OGFI01 (sample SAMEA2582018, study PRJEB24529) | metagenome | biome: Human gut stool | place: China | collected 2011 | reverse complement strand
AAAGGACTGAAAATCCTTGTGTCCCCGGTTCGATTCCTGGTGGCACCACTTGAAAAAGCTTTTCACTCTTGAAATCCCCTGAAATTCAGCAATTTCAGGGGATTTTTTATTTCTGTCACCCACAAAAAAATGCAGATTTAAGAATTTAAAAATGTCCCATTCGGTGGTTTTTCACACCCCCTTTTAAAAAACCACCACCAGCTTTATACTTCACTTATTTTCAACTATTTACAAAATCATCTTTCAGGCGCTAAAGAGTACTTTTGCAGACCTGCTTGAATGTGGTGAAAAAGAGATCGGACGAAAAGAAAAAAACGCCGTATCCCGGAAATATAAATTTCCAAAGGAAGTTCCGTTTTTCCTATTCCGATGGTTTTCCCGGAAAAATTCGGTGGTTTTCATATCCTTCAAATAAAAAAACCACCGAAAAGACGTCCCTTCCACCCCTTTCCAGTTGACAAAGTAAAACATGTCCAACAACTAAAAGGAAACGAGTATGAAACAAGGAACAATGAACATCCTGTTCTTCATTCTGAAGACAAAACTTCTGAAAAACGGTGAGGCACCCATTCTTATGCGTATAACCATTGACGGGCATTACGAAGAGGCCAGAATACAGCGAAGCGTTCTGCCAAAACAATGGGATTCCGCCAAAGGATGCAGCAAGGGAAAGGACAGGACTGCCAAAGAACTGAACGCCTACATCGCAGAACTCAGTGCTCTGGCTTTTCAGAAGCACAAGGAACTGATGCTCGAACTTGCACTGATCACGCCCAAACTTCTTCTGAAACGGGTATTCGGAAAAGAGACGGAAATGCGTACCCTGCTCGGTACAATGAACGAAGAAATAGAAAAAATGAAAAAGGCAGTAAACATAGATTACGCGCCTGTAACCATCAACCGTTACATCAACGTGATGAAAAAGCTGCAAAAGGCCATTCCTGACTTTTACGGAAAAGAAGACATTACGTTCCATGAATTGAATTCCGATTTTATTGCCACGTTTGACCTTTTCCTAAAAACGGAAGCCGGCCTTTGCCGGAACACCATTGTCCGTTATATGAAATGCTTCAAGCGTATTACAAACATGGCCCTGGCCAAAGAATGGATGCGCAAGGACCCGTTCTACGGATACAAGATGGCGCAGGACGAAACCGATCCCGTATTCCTGACCTATCCGGAACTGAAAAGTATCATGGAGAAAGAATTCACCATCCCCCGGCTGGCACTGGTACGCGACATCTTTGTCTTTGCCGCCTTCACCGGGCTGGCCTTCGCCAATGTGTCCACACTGACAAAAGACAACCTCGTGCAGGACAACAACGGTGACTGGTGGATCAGAAAAGGACGTGTAAAACTGGAGCGCAGACACCGGGCATCTTCTGTCTGCAACATCCCCCTGCTGCCGGTTCCGCTTGCCATCCTCAAAAAATACGAGGAACATCCCATATGCCGAAAAAAAAGCCTCTGCCTGCCTGTCATATGCAATCAACGCATGAACAGTTATTTGAAGGAAATCGCTGACCTGTGCAATATCAGGAAGAACCTGACCACACACACGGCGAAACATAGTAAAATCTATATCTAACTGATAAACAATTATTTATAATATATCATTCTATTTATAGGTAACGATTTAGAAACGAGCGAATTACTATATTCTGTTTTCTTTTGCATTAATCAAAGAACGATTTTAACGCTGCAAATATACATTTAGCCAGCGATAAAAGCAAGTGTTTCCTGCCGCATAAACATCTCAAAACCAGCTATGGACGAAGGAGGGCTGATTCCACGCCTCCCCCTATCCAATGAGTAAAGCATTTTCCTTCCAGCAAAAAGCGGCATTACATTCTCCTTTTTTTATATTTAGTCATTACAAGATTCTTATTCTCTGAAATACAATATTTTGCGTAAACAGGCAAGTGATTGTATCTGATAATTTTGCATCCTGTAAAATTTTAAATCAGAGAGTTTATGGCTACAGTAAAAGTCAAGTTTAGACCCTCCTCCGTGGACGGCAGAGAGGGTACGGTTTATTATCAAGTGATTCACGGACGTGTGGCAAGGCAGATCAACACTTCCTACAAGTTGTTTCCAGCCGAGTGGAGCAAGCGGCATTCCCGGATTGTCATCACGCCATCCGATGAGGACAGGCGACAATATCTATTGCTATTGGATAAAAGAATAGCGGAGGATACCGACCGGCTGGAGAATGTTATCACGGTCCTGAGACGGAAGGGAGGCACTTTCACCGCTGATGACGTAACCTCCGCTTTTCACGGAGAGCATCGCGGGCTTTTCTTTCTCGTTTTTATGCGGGAGGTCATAAACGGCCTGAGACGTATGGGAAAGGTACGTACCGTTGAGACCTATACGTCCACGCTCAACAGTTTCATACGGTTCATGGATGGAAAGGACGTAGCATTAGGAGATATGGATTCCGACCTGATGACCGCATACGAGGCATGGCTGAGGTCTAAAGAAATCTCCATGAACACGATATCCTTTTACATGCGTATTTTGCGTGCCACCTACAACCGTGCCGTGGAGAAGGGACTCGTCACCCAGCGCTTCCCCTTCAAACATGTCTATACGGGAGTCGAGAGGACAACGAAGCGGGCCGTCCCCCTGCGTGTGATAAAACAGCTCAGGACGTTGGACCTGTCACTGCATCCGGCCAAAAGATTTGCGAGGGACATGCTGCTTTTCAGTTTTTATACGAGGGGGATGTCCATGGTCGATATGGCATTCTTAAGGAAGAAGGATCTTGCTAACGGTATCCTCACGTACCGGCGGAAGAAAACCGGTCAACAACTTTTTGTAAAATGGGAGCCGTGCATGCAGGAGATCGTGAGCCGTTACAATGTTTCCGAGTCCCCGTACCTTCTTCCCATCATCGTCAGGCCGGGTATGGATGAGAGGAAGCAATATATCAATGCCTCCCATCGTATCAACAGATATTTGAAGGCCATTGGGAAAGAGTTGGGCTTGTCCGTTCCCCTGACCCATTACGTCGCGCGCCATTCCTGGGCCAGCGCAGCCCGGAGTAAGAATATTCCGATCTCTGTAATCAGCGAAGGTATGGGACATGATTCGGAAAACACTACAAGGATCTATCTGGCCTCATTGGACACAACCACTATAGATAAAGCGAATAGTCTGATTCTAAAGTCCTTATGCAGGGAGTAGCATGTTGAGCGAATGGACGCTCTCTTTTCAAGAGATGAATTTCTTGATGCAAAATTACATAAAATATAGAAAAACACACCATTAATGATAAAAAATATGTTCCATACCCCAAAAAACGGTTAAGTGAAAAGAGGCATTTGTTGAGCAAAAGCAGATTGTATAAAGCAGAACAGTATAAAAATCGCTTGATATTTAAATAATTAGATTAATAATTACAAGGTAACCCATCTCTTGAAAAGAGAAGTGCAAAAAAGGAACTTTCTAAACAAGGAATACTTGTTCAGGGAATAGTCATGGAGCGGGAATGTTCAAGGATGATAATTAATGTTGAGCAAGAATTATGGTCTCTCCGTAAGAGATGAATAACATGGTGCAAAATTACATAAAATATTGAAAACGACTACAAAAATGAGCAAAAAAGATAATACGGAATGGTATGATTCCTGAAGCTGCAAAACGATTTGTTGAGCAGATAGGATTTGATGAGAAATCAAAGTCTTTATTATCAGGCTGTTTTGTTCATAGATGTCATGTTATTCATCTCTTACGGAGAGAAGTGCAACAAGAACAGGCGCAAACTCGCCTGAAAGTCTGCCCGATGTAAGGGCGGACAGACGTCAGTTTCTGATGAGAACGAAACAATGGAACAAGAACGGGAAGAAATCCCGAACTTTTACGAACTATATTTGTAACTGCTTGATTGGTAGAGAAATTTACAATCGTGCAGGATTGATAATATTGTCCTGAAGCGAAATAATGGCATTCCAAGAGAATGAGGAAGAGGTACGGTGGTTCGTGATGCGCGACCTGAAAAGGACGAACGCAAAACTGCCCGCCTATAAACTGCTTGATGGGAAGAAGATGGAAGTCTTTGTCCCTATGAAATGGCACTTGGTCACCCGTAAGGGTGTGCGTGTCCGTGAGGAGGTACCGTTCATACAAGACCTGCTCTTCGTGCATGAGACACGGAAGAACCTTGACGCTGTTGTGAAAAAGACCCCGACCCTTCAGTTCCGTTGGTTACGCAACACTTGGCGGGAGCCGATGGTCGTTGTCGACGCGGACATGGAACGTTTCATCCGTGCCGTGAATGCCACCGAATCCCCCAAATATTACCTGCCGGAAGAGATAACCCCTGCCATGTACGGACGTAGGATCCGCATCGTGGGCGGACCGCTTAACGAATACGAGGGAAGCCTGCTCACGACACGGGGGTCCAAGGTCAAACGCCTGCTCGTCGAACTGAAAGGATTTCTTGCTGTGGGGGTGGAGGTCGATCCTGAGTATATACAACTTATCTGACAGAACTGCCTATGGCTTTCATTTCCAATCTTTCCGCTCCTTCTTTATTCTGGACAGTCAATTCAATTCTGGTATTTATCGTGTGCGCGCTTTCCGCAGGGGTGCTTATTCCCCTGATCCTTTTGATTTCCTTCTGCAGGAACCTGTTTGACATGCCCGACGAGCGCAAGATCCACCAGGGAGTCGTTCCCCGTCTGGGCGGTATCGCCTTCAAGTCGGTCGTGTTCTTTTCCGTGGCGTTACTGCCTGGTATGTGCCAGTTCTGAGCTACGGCAACATGCTGGATAGCTGTGAATATATGGTTGACCCGGAAAATAAATCGAATCAACAAGAAACTATAGTTTTTAAGAATTACAATGAAGTTTTACAAAATCATTATTGTGGCAGCATCTGTCTTTGCCTTAGTCGCATGCTCCACATCCAAGGAAATCTCTTACTTCCAGGATCTGCGTCCCGGTGAGAGCGAGTTAATGCTTGCCGTACCGATGGAAATCAAGATCCAACCGAAAGACAAGTTATCTATTTTGGTCAACAGCCAGGATTTGAGGCTGACCAACCTGTTCAACCTTCCGATCGTCAGCCAGCAAGTGGGACAGGACAGTTCATTGGGGACAAACCGGGGACTGTCCGGTTATACGGTGGACTCCAAGGGTGATATCGACTTCCCCGTGCTGGGGAAACTCCACGTGCAAGATATGACCCGTGAGGAAGTCGCGGTCTATATAAAAAAGGAGTTACAATCGCACGACCTCATCAAGGATCCCGTAGTCACGGTTGAGTTCATGAACCTGAGCGTGAATGTCATGGGTGAGGTGAACCGTCCCGGACGTTACAATATCGACAAGGATCACCTCACCATCCTCGACGCCTTGAGCCAGGCCGGTGACCTGACCATATATGGTAAACGCGAGAAAGTCCTGGTGTTGCGTAACGAGAACGGCAAGCAGCGTGTCTATGGCATTAACCTTTGTTCCGCCGACCACCTCTATTCCTCGCCGGTCTATTACCTGCAACAGAATGACGTGGTGTATGTCGAACCTAACGACACCAAGGCACGCCAGTCCACGGTTAACGGCAATAACGTACGCAGCACCTCATTCTGGATTTCCTTGGCATCCCTGCTGACTACCATCAGCGTATTGATATTCAAATAATAAAATCATCATTATTGTTAGTTCCTCATTCAAGAAATGGTAACCCAACAAAGAAATACACCCGTACAAAGTCCGCAGGACTTCATCCGAATACAGGATTTATTTTACCTCTGCCTCGGAAAATGGCATTGGTTTGTGGTCTCATTAGCCGTCTGTCTCGGCATTGCTGTCTGGTACCTGCTCACTACACCGCCGGTATACACCCGTTCCGCCTCCATCCTCATCAAGGACGATTCCAAAGGGAAGTCCGCCTCCACCGATATGGAGACGTTCTCCGATTTCGGCCTGTTCACAAGTAATACCAATGTGAACAACGAGATGGGCACGTTGCAGTCACCCGACCTGATGCGGGAAGTGGTCTCACGCCTGCATTTGGACATGGATTATAAAGTATCCGGACGCTTCCACCGCCAGACGGTCTACGGACGGCAGCTCCCCATCAGCGTCAGCATCAGCGACCTGCCTGAGGACGAATCCGCTACGTTCACCTTGCAACTGTCGAAAGGTGGCAAGGTCACTTTATCCGACATTGAGCGGAATGGCGAGAGCGTCGGTGAGATGGAATTGAAAGGGAATCTGGGCGATACCATACCAAGTGGGATCGGGAAAATCGTCGTCATTTCGACCCCTTATTATACGGACGATACGGAGACCTTGTTATATGTGTCACGCCTGCCATTCGGAGAAGCCACCTCCACTTACAGTGCCGACTTGGTCGTGTCGCAGATCGACGAGAAATCCAACATCATCACCTTGTCATTCAAGGATGTCTCCACCCAACGTGCGGAGGACGTGCTGAACACCCTGATAGCTGTCTACAACGAGAACTGGGTGAGGGACAAGAACCAGATAGCCATTAGTACCTCGAAGTTCATCGACGGCCGTCTCGGTGTGATCGAGGGCGAATTGGGCAACGTGGACGATGACATCTCCTCCTACAAGAGCGAGCATCTGCTGCCCGACGTACAGGCCGCCGCCAACATGTACATGGCGCAGGCAAGCGAGGCGAAAGCAGCCATCAAGGAACTGGACAACCAGGTCTACATGGCACGCTATATACGTAACTATTTGACGAACAAAAGTAACAGTTCTCAGTTGCTTCCCGCCAATTCCGGCATAGACAATCCGGGCATCGCCACACAGATTAGCGAGTACAACAGCAAACTGTTGGAGCGCAACAGCCTCGTGTCGCACAGTAGCGAGAAGAACCCGTTAGTGGTGGAGATGGACGCTTCCCTCTCCGCCATGCGGAGCGCGTTGCTCACCTCCATCGACAACCTGCTGGTTACCCTAAATGCCCAGATAAAGAGCCAGCGGGGCTACAGCGGGCAGGCAACCTCGCAGATTGCCTCCAACCCGCAGCAGGCCAAGTACCTGCTATCGGTAGAACGGCAGCAGAAGGTGAAGGAGTCACTTTATCTTTACCTGTTGCAGAAACGTGAGGAGAACGAGCTCTCACAGGCGTTCACCGCCTACAATACCCGCATCATCACCATGCCGGGCGGAAGCATGATACCCACTGCACCGATAAAGAAAAATATCCTGCTCGTGGCGTTCGCCCTCGGACTGCTTGTCCCGATAGTCATCATCTTCATCCGCGAGAACATGAACACCGTTGTCCGTGGCCGTAAGGATCTGGAAAATATGACTGCTCCCTTCGTGGGAGAGATACCGCTTGCCTTCCAGAAGAGCAAATGGTACAGCCGCAAAGCGAAGACAAAAGAGGAGATATGCGCAATCGTGGTTAAAGAAAAGAGCCGCAATGTCATCAACGAGGCGTTTCGTGTGGTACGCACCAATCTGGAGTTTGTCGTAGGCAAGGAACGGGAGTCGAATGTCATCATGCTCACCTCGGCCAATCCGGGTAGTGGCAAGACCTTTATCACGTTCAACCTCGCCACCAGCCTCACTATCAAGGGCAAGCGAGTGATTGCCATCGACCTTGATTTGCGTAAAGGTTCGCTCAGCGGGTATGTGGGCAGACCGAAAGAAGGCATCTCCAATTACCTTATCGGAGAAACAAAGACCTGGCAGGAAATCGTCCGCAAACCTGCGGACGATGCCAAGCTGGACATCATCCCCGTAGGCATGATACCACCCAACCCTACCGAACTGCTGTTCACAGAACGGTTGGAGCAACTGATAAACGACCTGCGTAAGGAATATGACTACATCTTCATCGATTGCCCTCCAGTGGAAATCGTGGCCGATGCCGCCATCATCAATAAACTGGCAGACATCACTCTGTTTATTATCCGTGCAGGATTGCTCGACCGGGGCATGTTGCCAGAGATAGAAAGGTTCTATACAGACAAGAAATACAGTAATATGTCGGTTGTCCTAAACGGTACGGACGGCGGTAACGGACGTTACGGATATAAGTATGGTTACAAGTATGGTTACCATTACGGTTATGCCGGATATACCAAGGAAGAATACTGAAAATCCATTCTTCATCATTCATTCTTAATTCTTCTTTGTCTTCGTGTGGTCTTTTAATAAGCGCATCAGTCTGAAGGATAGTGGAATCTTTCAAGGCTTTACTGATTGGCACTGTCACCTGCTTCCCGATGTGGATGACGGTGTGCAGACGATAGACGAATCCCTGCAACTCCTCTCCTTTTATGAGCAGTTGGGAATCAAAGAGGTTTGGCTAACACCACACGTCATGGAGGATATGCCGAACACGACAAAAGAGTTGAAAGAAAGATTCATGGAATTAAAGGCTACCTATCGGGGAAGCATTATGCTTTATCTTGCCACCGAGAATATGCTTGACAATCTGTTTGAAGAACGTCTGGCGAAGAACGATGTACTGCCTTTGGGCAAGGACGGAAAACATTTATTAGTGGAAACCTCTTATTTCAATCCTCCGATGGGATTGAACAACATCCTGCTCCGCATCAAGACAAAAGGCTATATTCCCGTACTGGCACATCCCGAACGGTATGTATATATGGATGAAAACGATTACAGGCAATTGAAAGGATTGAATGTAAGACTTCAACTCAACCTTTTTTCGTTAGTCGGCGCATATGGTATTGGGATAAGGAAGAAAGCCGAATGGTTGCTGAGAAACAGTTTCTATGACTTGGCTGGTAGCGATACCCATTGCCATTCAATTTGGAAAGAAGCAATTACAAAAAAAATACAGGAAAATTTGTCGGATAAATTGAGGCGTTTTTTGTGAGTACATTCCTCAAAATAAGAATACCAATAGAACAGCAATGGTACTCGTCACACAAGAAATAATAGAGTTTTTTTATATTTATGGAAACCAATAGCATTCTAACCAATGAGTATAGTAATAATGGATACCAAATTCACTTGTACCGTGGAGAGATGACAGGTATGTGGTATGCATATGGTTATTCGGCGTATGGCTTACGGTTATTTGGCAAGAGCAATGGTTATAACAGTATACGGGGATATTCCAAAAGTCTTCAAATGCCGTGTACAATTACTTCCAATGAATCGGTCATACCGTTGTTGCAGAATGCCATCGAAGTTGCTTCACAGACGGACACTTATATAAGTCTGCGGATGCCTGATGCCATAAATACAGACGCATATACAAAATGGGTAAACAAGCTGAAAGATGGTATTAGCAACAATGATGAAATAATAGTAACTACACATGTAAGCAAATACGTACCCAAAGACAGTTTCATTCCTGACGGGATGTCCGCATTTGCGCGCAATGTCAAACGCATCGGAGATTTCATATTGTCATTGATTGCATTGGTTGTTTTTTCTCCGTTATTCTTGATTTGTTATATTGCCATTCGCCGGGAAGATGGAGGAAGTGCTATTTTCAAGCAAGAACGTATCGGTAGGTTTGGCCGCCCGTTTTATATCTATAAGTTCCGTTCCATGTGTCTGGATGCCGAAAAGTTTGGACCGCAGCTTAGCCATAGCGGGGGTGACAACGATCCCCGTTTGACAAAGACAGGCCGTTTCATCCGTGCACACCATTTGGACGAGCTGCCCCAGCTCTACAACGTACTGCGTGGCGATATGGCATTCATAGGGCCACGTCCCGAACGCAAGTTCTATATCGACCAAATACTTGAGCATGATGCGCGATACACTTATCTTTACCAGATCCGTCCGGGTGTAACCTCATATGCCACGCTGTACAACGGCTATACGGACACAATGGAAAAGATGTTGCGTCGTCTGGAGTACGACCTTTACTATTTAGGACACCGTTCGTGGCTGTTCGACTTCAAGATTCTGCTCAACACGTTCCGTTCCAACGTATTTGGCAAGAAGTTCTGAAGCATTTAAATATGAATTAAAAAATGGAGAACCAAATTAAGGCCGGAGCCGCTCTTAACTACGTCATAATAGGAATAAATGCTTTAGTAGGATTACTATACACCCCATATATGTTACGTATGTTGGGCCAAAATGAGTATGGTTTATTCTCACTGGTTGCATCAGTAATTTCCTATCTGACCATTTTGGATTTCGGATTTGGCAATGCTATCGTAAGATACACCGCAAAGTTTCGGACGGAAAACAAAACGACTGAACAATATGAAATGTTTGGAATGTTTTTGAAGTTGTTTTGTGCCATAGGTCTATTTGCTTTGTGTATTGGAATAATCCTTTGCTTCAATGTGGATAATCTATTCGACAAATCCATGTCGCCGGAAGAACTGTCGAAAGCAAAAATTCTACTGTTAATATTATTGATAAATCTTGCCTTGACCTTTCCGCTTAGTGTTTACGGATCAATAATAAATGCGTATGAAAATTTTATTTTCCAAAAATTAGCCCAAATAGCCCGTATCGTTCTATCTACCATTGTAATGATTGTGATTTTAAGATTGGGGTATAAAGCTATTGGATTAGTAGTTGTACAAACCATATTCAATATTGCATTTCTGTTCGGCAATGCTTTTTATTGCCGGCATAAACTCAAAATAAAGATTGTCTTTGGAAAAATGAATTGGAACTTTTTCAGAGAAATCCTATTTTACTCTTTTTGGATTTTTCTTGCGGCTATAACCGAACAGTTTTATTGG
>OGFI01001561.1_pt1 | contig 10679 bp, 12 predicted proteins | sample 1570901 | NCBI WGS metagenome assembly OGFI01 (sample SAMEA2582018, study PRJEB24529) | metagenome | biome: Human gut stool | place: China | collected 2011 | reverse complement strand
CACTAACTAAAAATGAATGCCAGAATAAGCACAAAGGCATAGCCCCATTACGGGTGCTATGCCTTTGCCTGGGAATCCTTTACTGCTGCACCAAGCAGCTCATTCTTTGCTTTCTCCGTATCTGCAACTGTATATTCGATAGTAAATTCCGGAGATACAGAACAATGTGCCAGAGCATATAATATTTTTCCAAGTCTCTTATTATCTGCTGGGAACTCCAGCTTCATACGGTGCACATATTTATATCCTTTGAATCTTCTCTTCCAGCTTTTATCTCTCGCCTGATAGCTCTCGTATTCAGTATCAATGTTGAAATATAGTGTTTTCAGCTCTTTTCTCTCATATCCCAGTTTTTCAATAAGATCCTTTAGGATTTCCACACAATCGGATGATTTCCGCAATGTTTCATCATATTCTTCATACATCCCCTCTATATTGATTCTGAGTCGTATCATATCCGGTTTTACAGATAGTTTTCCCTTACCAGTTACTCTGATTGTTCTTTCCATAATGCTTCGCCCTCCATATTCTGTCTGCACGCATCAAATATACATTCAATGACTTTTTTATCTGCTTTAAAATATTTGCCGAAAGGATTGATCACAACTCCGGCAACCTTATCATTATGCAATCCAATTTCTAAAATCTGTCTGAACGGAATTTCCATCACAACATTCGGAACCGGCTTTTTATGGCTTTCTTCCTCATTAGTAAAAATATACAGCCATTCTATTCCATCCTCTGCTGCCACGGTATCCATGCGAAGTCTTACTTCCTGTCTGATCAGGCTGATAAATATTATCCCACATATATTCTACACTCCCAATATTTCATTTGTATACTTGAACAGTGTCACATTCAACTGCATGATATCATACTGCTTGTCAATAATCGCTTTCTGCACAATCAGGTCAAACTTACTGCTCGGACTGAATGCCCAGTCTGCTCTAGCCATCAAATCTTTTGACTGCTCCAAGTCGAGATGCAGTGAAATACATAGTGCCATGACAGTCTTTTTCTTTGGATGATAATTTTCATCACACTGAATTTTTGAGAAATGCTTCCTGTCAAGGTTTGCATTTTTCCATACATCCTTATTATCAACTCCTGCTGTTGCAATCAATTCAAACAGCTTTTCGTGAAAAGATGCCCCCATATTTGCAAGCTGATCTTCTAAGGATATGTCAGCTGACAGCATATAGGGTTCCGTCAACCTGACATCAGCATCCGATTCTTCATCGAATATGTAACTTTCCTCAGCATCCTCACTGCGAAGCATTTGCTCATATAGTTCTTCTTCTGGTATATGTCTGCTTCTGACCCGCCCTCTGTTTCCTACCGGATATTCCTTCTTATGACTTTCCCTAACATAATTGGCATCTATATACGAATCTATCTCTCCAACTATCTGGCCAGATAACTGAAATGATTTCTTATCAAACACCACAAGAATAATCTGCATTTCATTTTCTATAAGAAACTCACTGAATACAGATACTGCTATCTGTAATGCCTTATCCTTTGGAAAACCATACACTCCGGTTGAAATCAAAGGAAAAGCAATGCTCTCACATTTCAATTCAACAGCCTTCTGCAACGCTTTTCTATAACAGCTCTCCAGCGTATCAAACTCCTGTTTCTTGCCATCTTCCCATATTGGACCTACAGTATGTATGATATATTTTGCCTGTAGCTGATATGCTCCGGTAACAGCAACATCTCCTCTCGCGATTTTGCCAATCTTTTGACGTTCTGCAAGGAGTTGTTTCTTTCCGGCCGCCTCATAGATTGCCAGATCCGTACCACTTGCACATATCGGATTTGGATTAGCAGTATTGACAATAGCATCCGCCTTTACTTTTGTAATATCATTTCGGACAATCTTAAATGGCATATGGCACCTCCTTCGTTTTACGCTTTACTCGTTCACCACACCACCTGCAATCAGTTTCTTATAAAACTCAACTGCCGCTGCAAGATCCCTATCATCCGGATGTCCTTTGGCAACACCACCAATCAGTTTAAATGGTCCAAATGTATCAAAGCCCTTGCACGAAAACCTTCCCACCAGATTATCATGCTTATCCTCAATAATGCTTTCCATAGATTTGAATGACTTACTTCCACCATAAGTACACATCAGAAAAATGTTTTTATTCTCTATCAGATGGACAGATGCAAATTTAAGTACAGACTGATGAAATTTTCCGTAATAAACTCCTGACGCAAATCCTATCAGGTCATAGCCAGATAAATCTTTTTCTGTTATCTGTGTAGCATCTATCAGATCAACTTCATTTGTCTTGGCAATTTCATCAATAATTTTCTTTGTATTTCCATGATGCACTGATGCATAAATAATTGCTGTCTTCATATATTGTTAGTTCCATCCTTTCCATACATCCGGCTGATATCCCAGTGTTGACTGCTTTCCATTCCTTACTACTGGTGTTTTGATTACCTGTGGATTCTCCAGCACTTTATCCAACTTGTCTTCATCCGCAATATACTTGATAAGAGCAAGAAGATCCTTGTCTTTGCCATCCCAGTTGATCATATTATTCAGACCGCCATTATCCTGAGCGACAGAGTTAAATTCGCCCTTGCTCATGCCTTTTTCTTTCATATCAATAAACTGATACTTAATGCCTCGCTCCTTAAAGAAGCGTTCTGCCTTTTTTGTATCATTACATTTCTTAGTTCCAAATATCTGTATATTCAAATCAGTTCTCCTTTGCTCTGACAAGTTCTTTCTCAATCCATTCATCTTGTATTCACGTCCAATCTTTTTTGACATTTTCAATGCCTCTGTTCATAGTCCCCCAATATCCTGGATTCATAATTTGTGTATTATCAGTATATTTGTACATTATTTTCTGCTCCGTAAATGGTATTTTTCTATTGAAAACTGCACGAAAAAAGATTTAAGATCTGTTAAAGCCGTGCACTTTATTATACCATCTTTGAGCAGAAAACACAGTAAAATCAATAGTTTTAAGCTGATTTTATTTTAATCAGCAGACACTAAATAGTATAGTCTGATTTTCTCAAATTTTTATATAAAGTGCAATGTACGGACCATGAGGCGTTTACACTTACTATTTGAGCCATGAAAAAGCAGCCAAGTTTCCCTGACTGCTTTACAACATTATGGTTTTATATTTTTAATTTTTGCATACACCAAATCTGAAATCTGTTCCCAGTTATTGTATAACTCATTATACTTGTCATTATCAATCTCATCATTATAATCTAAGTCATCCAGTTTCTTTAAAAAGAAATCTTTGAACTGAACAGAAAAATCATGTTTAGTGTTTACAGAGTTATTTGCAATACTAATCAGTTGTCTTCTCTTTGCTAAGAAATCTACTATCTGAGATACTGCATCCTCGTCGGAACCATTCATTTCTTTAATAAGAATAGATAATTTTTCTTTGTCATCTTTTGGTCCTACATTATAATCTCTGTAACCCTGAGATATTAAACCATGTGCCGTGAGTGTCTTATCATCTTCATGTGGATCAACTTTTTGTCCTGTAACAAACTGTCCAACATCATTAACAATAGCCTCTCTCTTTCTTCCCTTAGGTCTTACTAATGAACTAATAAAATTCTTCATTCTCTCTAAGCATGCGTATGCTGTTTCATAATTTGTTCCTACAATATTAGCTCTTTCATCAGAATCTTCCATAAGCATTACATATAGTCTAATGTAACTATAAATATTAGAAATTCGCATATCCGCTATTGCTATTAATGAGGAATCTCCAGAATTTTTATCTCGTTCAATTTCTTGTCCTACTTTTGATATTTCAGCAAATATTTTATTCTTATAATCATTCAGCATTTTATCATAGATAACATCTGCCGCTAAAAGCTTTTGATAAATTCTATCTAAGTCTGTTACCGTCACTTGTAATCTGCTCAAATATGTAGCTTCATAGAAAGTAGAAAATGCCTTTTTAATTGTTCCAAATTTATTTCTAAAATCTACGATGGAAATAGGCTTTACTAAACCTGATTCTGTATAATAAGGTCTGTTTATTCTTGACAATGTTTGTACAATCTGAACATCTGAATCTAAGTTTTTGTCAACATACATAGCACATAACTTAGGCTGGTCATAACCTGCCTGATATTTATCTACTACGATAAGGAACTTGTAATTTTGATCTTCATCAAATGTCACGAGGATAGGATCTATATTTGGCATAGAAGGTAAATTGTTATAATCATTTTCCGTTTTGTTGTCACCATCTTTGCCAGAAAACGCAATGAGTACCTTTACATTTCTCATAGAATCATATGCACTTTCCTTAAGTTTTTTGTTCATAATTTTGAAGAATTCAACAGCTTCTGGAATAGTATCGGCCAGAATCATTGCTTTCTCTTCACCATCAAGGACTCCTTCAAAGTTATAGTAAAAATCTTCAATAATGAAATCAACCTTATTTGCAATATTAAGTCCCTTTTCTTCCTTCATATCCTGAAGAACACTCTGAGCATAATTCCTTTCTACTTCCTTATCATTTGAAATTAGAACTAACTGGCAATGTGCTTCTAACGTCTTATATGCCGCAAATGCATCCAGAATATATCCCTCTTCGACAGCTTGTCTCATAGAGTATACATCAAAAGGTATTTTTTCCGTTTTTGTCTTTCCCCTATCATCTGTATATGTTCTATAATGAGAACCAAAGTTCATAAGGGTAGATTTCTTCGGTGTAGCTGTAAATCCAACTAGTGTTAAATTGTCTTTACCAGCCATCGTTTCAATAGAAGATTTTACTTCTTCAATGTCTTTTCCATCTGTAGATGAATGAGATTCATCAATAATAACCAGATATTTTTTATCCAAGTCAAAATCCAATTTATTTTTTAGTGACAAAAATGATTGGATTGTACATGTAATAATTCTTTTCTCTTTCTTTAACGCTTCCTTGAGAGCATTAGATTTATTATCCGACAATTCTACTCTGGCAACCATATCATCGTCACGTTTATCGTTATCCCAAATAGCTTTACTAAGCTGTTCGATAACAACTTTTCTGTCAGTAATAATGATGATTGAACCAAACAGATTTGTTCCGTCAGTTTGTTTCATTGACTGCAATTTATATGTAAGCCATGCAATAGATTTCGTTTTTCCAGAACCAGCAGAATGTTGAATTAAGTAATTTTGATTTGAGTTATTTGCATCTCTTACCTTTGCTTTTATCTCATTCTCCAATCTTGTTACGGCATTCATCTGGTGATATCTAGGAAAAATAAGTTTATTTTTCTCATAATGCATATAATGTTTTACAATCTCATTTACATGCTCTTTAGAGAGAATATTGTCAATAAAGCCTGTGTCCAACGGATCTTCTGGGATAAACTCTTGATACAGGTATTCAACACTAAATCCACTTTTAGCAATAGGATTACCACTTCTCTTACTTATTCCATATCCAATACCTATATTAAATGGTCTGAATCTTGAGTTTTCTTCCTGCACATCTGAACAAACATATATATTATTATCATCAATCGCAAAATGAACCATCATACCAGTTCTGTTGTTCCAGTATTTATGAGCCTTATCACCACTCTTACTACTCTTTATACGACTTTCATACTGTTTGATTGCATCCAAATAAGTATACTTACTACTTGCCAATCTTGTTTTTAATTCAAAATCAAATATGGGCAGACCATTAACAAAAATAGCAAAATCAATGCTTTCCCTGCTCTTTTCGCTATATGAAAACTCATGCAGGCACCAGAACTGATTTTTTTCATAATCTTCATGCTCTTTTGTTCCAACAGAATAATCGCTTGGTTTTTTTGCAAATGCTTCAAAGTGTTTTCTGAAGGACTGTCCTTTGATATCAAATCCATTTTTTAATACATCAAGAACACTTGTCTCTTCAATTTCTTGAATAACAGATTTTGTGATAATATCATCTGTATTTGTACCACAGGTTTCTTCTAATTCATCATAATCATCTTTCTGTGTATCCTTTATATATTCAATAAGGATACTTGGATTAAGACAATTCTCTTTATCGTAGGTAAGAATAAACTTATCACATTCTCTTTCATCAAAAACAGCATCAACAGTTCCTGCCTTATCAGGATTTGCTAACTTAACACCTTTATAGCCATTTCTGATAAGTCCGTAAGCAAAATACGAATGAAAAATTTTGGTTTCAATTTCTGTCATCAAGCTGTACCTCCTACTCTTTTTATTCCTGTCACATAATCGTAAATCATTGACAATTTGTGCGTTTCAAGCTTTTCAATTTGTTTTCTTTTTGTTTCTATAATTCTATCAATGGCTCCACATTTCTTATCCAAATAATCAACAATTTCTTGTTGCTCTTTTAGACTATCGGGCATAGATATAAAATATTTTTTCACATCATCCGCTGATAAGTTTGCTGCACAAGAACCATTCATACATTGTATTGTTTGCGTCTTTACAATTTCAGATGATAAATAATAATTTAGAAAGTCTGGTAATATACTATTGTTTGCTCTAATAGCTACCAAAGAAGATGCTATCGTTCCTTTTTTTTCTGTTTTATTTATCGCACACAATCCAATGCTTCCTCTTAAGCAAAAAATAATATCATTAATTTGTAGCTTTGCTCCTCCTAATTCAGAGTACTTTTCATTTGTTATATATTTACATTTTAGAGATGTATCAACAACTTCACCGTGTATATTCTCTGAATTCAGAAAAGGAATTCCTTCTTCGACAATCTCATAATCTTTAGGATATTTTTCACTTCTATCACCATTATAGAACTTAGCAATATATTTTATCTTGATGCATTTCCAATTTTGGGGTATGAATCTAATAATGGGATTATCATTTTCTAATAGTTCACCGTTCTTGTTAAGACCGCAAGTGATGCTTTCAGTTATTAAAGATTTCTTAGCATCCTCCAATAATTTTATTTCATTATTTAAGGCACTAATTGCATTATTTAGCATCGGTACTTTTTCATCTAAAAAGGAAGAAATTATTCTCTGTTCATTATCTGGCGGAATAATTATATAAACGTTTTTTAAATCTGTAGTACTTAGTTCCTTAAAAGTTGTACCTCTTCCCAATGAGATTAGTTTTTCTTTCAGCATGTGAAAATGATAATAAAAGTATCGATTGTCCTTATTCTTTCGCACCAAGCTCTTGCAACCTTGATTTGTACATAACTCTCCTATAGTAATATTCACTTTCCCGATAGGGGCTCTTGTTGATATAACGATTGACCCTTCTGGTAATAATAGCGTACTACACGAATTATATCCAGACAATGTAATGGTATTTCTACCTTCTTTAATCTCTCCAAACTCTTGCATATCTGCTGGACCTATCCAATTAATATTCCCATCCCAGTACTCGCTATAATTTGTGTCTGGAGTAGAGCCATTAATAATTGTAAACTCATATTTTGTACGCTTTATTTTCCATCCTTCGGGAAGACTGTTAATATAATCTGTTTTTTCTAATAAATTATCCATTACATACATCTCCCAAAATTGTTTTTAAATCCTCCGATATACTTGCCTCTAGTTTTTGATATTCTCTTAGCAAATCAATTGACTTAGGTAATGGTTTATACACATAAAACTGTTTATTAAATGACCATCCTGAACCATACATAACCTTATCGACTTTATGTGTGTTTACAGCATATGGTAAAACTTCTTTCTCTAAATATTTTTCAACCATTTTCTCTTCCCATGCCGCTCCATAAATGGTATTCTTCTCTTTTTCTTTTGTTTTCTTTTCTTCAGACAAACCAAATTCTAATTCCTCAGTTACCAATCTTGACATTTCAGATGATACCTGTATTGTTTCAGTATCTTTTGTATCGTCATCATATACAATACCATTTGCGTCTTCTACAATTACCGCTTGATCATCATGTATACCAAAATCAAAAGCAATCATTTTGAATATTTCATTGAAGCTTTTACTACAAAAACTCTTTTTAATATCTTCAATAGTCATATTATCGCATCCCGAAAGAACCCATGCTTTTCTTGTTGCTGGTTGTCCATTCTTTTTTAGTTTACCAGTAGAAATTTCTATTTGTTTATAACCCAGAATAGCTTGCAAGTCTTCTATAAACTGATCCATACTATACACGATATTTTCTGAAATAAAATTACTCAATGTTTTATATATTCTTTCAATTATATCTAATCCTACTTTATGCCTAACAACAAGTATTTTTTCAGAGTCTTCCAATTCCTCTTCTGGAGTTCTAACCAATAAATTAATTTGTTCTTCTGAAATCTTACCACCATGAGTTAATGCATGAAAAAACTTACCACTTCTGAAATTATCTAATCTTTCCACGTTAATTGCAAAATCGCATTGATATGCTTGTTTGGTTGTAAACTTCATAAGCATAAAATCTTCTTTGCTAATCACCTTTGAGTAATCAGTATTATCAAAATCCCAATACAATTTAACAATACGTTCAACATGCTCTTTGGTTAATTCATTTCTCTTGTCGCCTGCTGAACGCCTAGCGGGTCTATGGAAATTCATTTTTCCATCATCATCAGATGCGTCAATCAAAAGTATTTTATTTTTTCTATCTTCTACTTTTCCTTTGTTAAATACATTTAGATATATATTTATTCCAGTATTGTAAAACATCTGTCCTGGCAATTTAATAATTGCTTCAAGCCAATCTTTATCTAATATCCACTGACGAATATTGCTTTCGCCGCTTCCCACATCTCCTGCAAACAATGGTTTATTATTTGAAATAATGCATGCTTTACCTGTTTTCTTCAATTTGTAAAGAGCATGTTGAATAAACATAATCTGACAGTCTGTTCCATCTGAAGGAATTCCTGCTTCATATTTTCCTTTTTCTCTCTTTGCCACTTCTTCTTCAATTTTTTTATATTGTATTTTAAGATTATCTGATTTTTCATCTTTCTTACCACCTGAAGGCTTCCAATCAGTTCCAAAAGGTGGATTTGCCAATATGAAATCCATATCCTCTTTTGGAAATCCATCTTCATACAATGTATTTAGACACTTTATATTTTCTTCCTTTTGTCCCTTTATAATAATATCTGATAAACATACCGCATGAAGCTTCGGATCATTTTCTTGTCCAAATAGGTTCACCGTTATTTTTGCCCTCTTATCTATTTGGGTTATCGTGCTTTCCGCTACAGAAAGCATACCACCTGTACCGCAAGCCATGTCCAAAATATTAATTGTGGCTCCGTCTTTAAATAGATTATCATCAATATCAGGACTGTTGATAATAATATTCATCATTAACGCAATAATTTCTCTTGGGGTGAAAAACTGTCCATTAGATGAAGTAGCAAAATATTTCCTAATAACCATTTCAAACATATTTCCCATTGCTGTATCATCAGTTTCTTTTGGGTCAAACATTGCTCTATTATTCCAAAACTGATTGATTACTGTACTAAGAACTCTACATTTTTTCATTTTATCAATTTCATCATTAAACTTAAAGCTCTTAAGCAAGGTCTTAACATTCGGTGAAAATCCACCTATATAGTCTTTAAAAGTCTTTGCCAAATTATCTTTATCCGCTGATTTTAACTTTTCTAAAGTAATCCCCGATTCATTATAGAATCTTTTTCCACACGCTGTTTTTAATCTATCATATTTCATTTTTGGAGTGCAGTTTTGGTCATTATTTACTTTATCAAGTGTCTTTTTAAATCTTGCTTTCCTTTCATCACTTATATCAGCCCATACTAAATCCAATCGTGTTATTACGAGCATAGGAATAATTACATTTTTATATTCTTCTGGTAAATAACCCTCTTCTTTATCTTTTGAATCTCTTAATATATTAGCAATTGTATCTATAAATGGTACATTTGTCGCAGTGTTTAAACTGTCATCGAATATGATGCCTACTTTACACATCTTCCTTACGCTCCTTAACTCTTTTATCTAGTTTGCATATCCCATCAATTATTTCATTTGATATGTCCGTTAAACTGTACTTGCCTCTTGTCTCTTGAGTTATTAGTCCAGCCCTTTGCAATTCCACAAAAATAGCATTCGTTTTCATTTTGCTGAAATTAAGCGTCTGTGCTATTTCCATTTGTGTAAGTGGAACAACTTTTTTCCCCAATACAACCGTTTGGTTATCATGCATGAGTTTTAATAATTTGTAGTTATCGTTTGTGAATAAATCAATCATATTCCAAATTCCTCCATACTATTTGGAAACACTTTAATCAAGAATAATTATACCATTAATGTTGTTGAATTCATATACTAAATATTATTTTTTTAATATTTAAGTCACCAAAAAAGCAGCCAGCAAATTGCTGCTGCCTGTAATAATATAAAAGGGGTTGTCTATTCAGAAAAAGCTGAATTCTTATCAAGAGACTCTTCGCTTTTAGTAGTTTCAGAGCTCCCTGTTTCTATATCTTCCACTTCGGAAGATTCTTCCTGTGTTTCAGAGGATTCTTCTTCCGTTGAAGTTTCTACATCTTCGGTAGATTTTTCTGATTCAGAAGCTTCCTCTTCGGAGGTATTTTCCATCTCAGTGGTTTCTTCCTGTTCCTCAGACTCTGTTTCTTCAGAAGTCTCTTGCTGTAAATGTTTCCTCTGAATGATTATGAAAACCTGGAATGACTATAAGGAACATGTAAGAACCGTTGAT
>OGFI01001555.1_pt1 | contig 10705 bp, 7 predicted proteins | sample 1570901 | NCBI WGS metagenome assembly OGFI01 (sample SAMEA2582018, study PRJEB24529) | metagenome | biome: Human gut stool | place: China | collected 2011 | reverse complement strand
CTGAACGCAGCAAATCCTCCTCAGCATATTCTTGTGTTGATTCCATGGGTGACATACGTCCACCTTCCATTGGATCACGATCCAAATTGGCGGCCTTTACATTTCCATTACCACCAATGCCTAACATTATGATTCCACTTAATATAATTAATGCATTTTTTAATTTTCTCATTATTTTTCTCTATAATAGTAACAGCAAACTTATTCTTACTATTAAATAATATTCTATCTTTTATTAACACACTATTATCTTTTTTTCTTTGAACAAATGATAATAATGCTTTATCAGTTAGATTACCTCCAACTACTTTACCTGATGATTCTTCAAGTTCACTCTCGTTATTATATAATAAACTATCTGATATCAATGTTTTAAGTTTATCTGGAGTATAATACAAATCATTGTATTCATTTAAGTTACCATCTATAATACTAGATACTTCCATCTTACCCTTAGTTAGAGTACCAGTCTTATCAGTAAATAGTATGTTCAAAGACCCAGCAGTCTCTATACCAACCATCTTTCTAACAAGGACATTATCTTTAAGCATTTTCTTTGAGTTAGTAGATAATACTAAAGTAATCATCATTGGTAATCCTTCAGGAACAGACATTACAAGAACAGAAACTGCTAGTGTAAGTGCTTCAAGAATTAAAGAGAAGAATTTATTTAAAGTTATAGTCTCTCTTATAATAGTTAAGTTAAAATTATTTATAATAAATATCTTAGAAAATAAATATGCTACCGCTATTAAAATAGCAGCTATATAACCTATTCTACTTATTACTTTAGCCAAATTAGTAAGTCTTAATTTTAATGGAGAAGCATCCTCTTCTTCAGTAAGTACTTTAGCCATCTTACCATACAAAGTATCCATCCCTATTTTAGTAACAAGTATCAAAGCTTCTCCATCATAAATAGTAGTACCCCTATATACCCTATTCTTTTCAGTAGCTAAGCTTATATTATCTATATACTCTTTATATACTTCCTTTGTTTCTCCATTAAGAGAAGATTCATCTACTGATAACTTTCCTTTTATTAATATACCGTCTGCCGGAACTTTATTACCAGGAGCTAATATAAGTATGTCATTCTTTACTATTTCATCAATAGTTATTTCTTTAGTTTTACCATCTCTTTTTACTAAAACATTTATTCTAGAGGACTCTTCTTGCATTCTTTGAAAGGCTTTATTAGAACCATATTCACTAATTGCCGATATCAATGAAGCCACTAGTACTGCTAAAACTATTCCCATTGTTTCAAAATAATCAAAATCTCTAAATAAAAATATTGTCTTTATAGCTAACGCAATAAGAAGTATTTTTATGATAGGATCTCCTAAAGTTTCTATAAATAAATTAAAAAAAGTATTTTTATTCTTTTCATTTATACTATTACTACCATATCTTTTTCTTGATTCTTTTACTTCATCTTCTTTAAGTCCATTAGTATTATACATAGTTCCTCCTTACTAAATAATACTAACTAGTAATAACCTATAGAAGATGTTTTCATAGACAAAAAAAGACTTTAATTTTTTATATTCTATAATATAAATGTTTAACAATGAAGACCTTAGGATTCATTGTTCCTCTTAAGACTACAAACTTAAGAGATAAAAAAAGATAACCAATTATTATAAATATTTATAATAGTTATCCATTTTTATTTACTTTTTTTCATAGTCTTCAAGAAAACTTCTATATATTCCATCTTTTTTAGTGCCAAGTATACAATTTAAATTAACGTTATTCATACTGGTAAATATATTACGATCAATACTAGGATTTATTTTCTTTAATTCTTTTATTAACTCTTTAATTTCTTTTCTCTTACTTACACTATTACTATTATTATTTAAAGTAACGCTCTCAGTAAATCTACAAGCACAATTTATAAAGGTTAATTTGTTATAATTTTTCCAAGAAATTATTGAATCTTCCTCTACTAAATATAATGGTCTTATTAATTCCAAGCCTTCAAAATTATCACTATGTAATTTAGGCATCATTGTCTTTACCTCTGAGCCATAAAACATTGATAATAATGTTGTTTCTATTACATCATTAAAATGATGCCCTAAAGCTATTTTGTTACATCCTAGTTCTTTTGCCTTATTATATAAATATCCTCTTCTCATTTTAGCACACATATAGCATGGACTATCAAAGCTTATTTTATCTACAACTTCAAAAATATCACTTTTAAATACTTTTATTGGAATATTTAATACTTTAGCATTCTCTAAGATATTATTACTATGCTTTTCATTGTACCCTGGATTCATTACAACATATTCAGCAGTAAATGGTACTTTACCATGCCTTTCTAGTTCTTGGATACATTTAGCCAGTAAAAAAGAATCCTTTCCTCCTGATATGCATACCATAACCTTATCATTCTCTTTAATAAGTTCATAGTCTTTAATTGCTTTGATAAACTTACTCCATATTTCTTTGCGATATTTCTTTATTATACTTCTTTCTATTTCTTTATATCTTTCCATCTTTATACTCCCTCAAAAACAAACTACATTAATTATATCATATTTTTTTATATAATAAATACTAATTATAATTAAAAGCAGTATATACTGCTTTGGGTTTTATTATTCCTTTTATAAAATCTTTATTTCTAGCTAATATCTCTCTAATTTCTCTATACCATTGACCATAATAATATCTTAAATCAGCCTCTACTCCATAAGACTCTAAATCTAAATTATCAGATAAAAATAATGCTCTATATAAATGATATCTTTGTGATACTATAACTACCTTATTAGATTTATATACATTTTTTACTCTATATATGCTATCATAAGTAGATATACCATAATTATCAGTAATAATATCTTCTTCAGGAATACCATGTTCTAGCAAATAATTCTTCATAACAGTAACTTCATCATAGTCATCATTCATATGATCACCCGTTATAAGTATTTTGTTAGATATATCATTATTATATAATGATATTCCAGTCTTAAGTCTATCTTCAAGCATAGGGCTAGGTTTGCCTCTTCGAATACCCGCCCCTAGAACAACAATATAATCAATATCAGTAAGTAATTCGCTATCACCACTTACAATCCTATTTTTAGTAGATAATATAACATAAAAATTAATTATTACTGGTACTAATATAATTACTATTAAAACTATTAATATATATTTAAATATCTTCTTCATCTTAACACCTAACATAATTTTACCATATTATCATAATATTTAAAATATAAAATAGTGATAAAATTAATTATCACCATTTCAATTATAATTCTATTACTCTTACATCTTCTTTATATTTTTTAATTGAAGTAACTATTTTATCTTTATATTGAATAGGAAATATAAATCTCGTTTTAGGAGTATTAAAATTTATATTTACAGAATATTTCCCTATTATTATGCTTGATATTTGATCCATTTCTAATTCTACTTTACATTTGCCATATTCATCAGTAATAGTGTTTTCATTTATAGTTAATGTACCACCAACATTACCATCTTTAAATACTTTATACTTCTTTATAAATATGATCATATAAGATAAATAGGATACTAAAAAGTATATTGATAAATATTTTAAAATATTAATAAAAATAGTAGGTTCTATTCTGCCAACTATAAAAATATAGAATGTAAATGCAAATATACATAATATACATCTAATTATTTGATTAACTATAATTATATTACCGCCTTTTTCTATCTTCTTAAGTCTTTGGCTTATTACAGTTAATTCATTATAGTATTTAAAAGTCTCCTTTGTTGTTTCATATTTTATTTTCATTAATATCTCTTCCTTTCGTTAAATTAATAATACATCAAATTATATTTAATATGGTCGCCAGTGCAACGACAAATCATATATATTATATTATTTTTTATTGATAGAGTTATAGTTATTTTACTTATCTTTTCTACACCTTTTACTGTACCTCTAGTATCAAATCCAAGTACATCATCTACTTTATCAAAAGCATTTTTAACCTTTTTTACGCCACGATCAGACATAGTTGTACCTGTTACAGCATCAGTAACTTTAGTAACAAATTTTACTGCTTCAATAGCATTATCAAACTTAATAGTAAAGTTATTTTTAATAGTTTGTATGTATACTTCACTATTCTTTTGATGAACTTGTACCTTATTATTATATAACTTAATATCACTAATATTTACTATATTAATTACTTTTTTATCTTCTTCTTTCTTTAAAAGACTTACTTTTTTAATTTCTACCTTTTCAATTATTATCTTTTTTGAAGTAAGTGTTAATAATAATTTATCTTCTACATCATTATAATATACTTCTGTAGTTAATAATATTACTTCATCTTCCGCTAGTTCATAATTTTCCATATTCATTCCTCCACATATATTATATCACATAAATACTTCATAACATAGACCTTAGGCTATGTTATGCCTCTTAAGACTACAGGCTTAAGAGGATATGTACAAAAAGCGATAGGTCTCTCGACCTATCTTCAGGGGGTTTTGGTTATATCACACCTACATTTTATTTCGTAGCGTGTGGTCATATCTCTATGACATATTAATCATAATATATTTTTAAATAAATTACAATACTTTTTTAAAAATTTATTTAAAAATATTTTTCATATACCAATTAATCTAGGTCTTCAATCTTTTTTAATTCATTAAGTATAGGCTCATATTCTGGATTAGATTCAAAAGTAAATAATATATTAATAAACTCTTCAGCATCCTCTTTAGCTTTTAATAACATCTTAAAATCCCTTCTAATATTAGCCATCTTAAGTACTAATTCACCACTTTGTTTAATACCAAATAAATCTCCTTCTCCTCTATTCTGAAAATCATATTCACTAATTTCAAAACCATCCGAAGTCTTTTCCAAAAGACGAAGTCTCTCTTCAGATTCTTTAGCCACTAAAACACAATAACTTTGAATATCACTTCTTCCTACTCTACCTCTTAATTGATGTAATGTAGATAAACCAAACATATTAGCATTAAATATAACTATCATTGAAGCATTAGGCACATTAACACCAACTTCAATAACTGTCGTAGATATTAATATATTAATCTTATTATTTTCAAAGTCATTCATTACTTTATTCTTTTCTTTATTATCAAGTTTACCATGAATAATACCAATCTTACTTATCTTACCAAAGGCCTTATTCATCTTCTCCTCTAAATCTTTAACAGATTCTAAGTTCTCTTCATCTCCCTCAATCATTGGAGCCACTACATATATCTGATGATTATTATCAAGTTCTCTCTTCATCATCTCTAATACTTCAGTAATATCTTTTTCTTTCTTAAAGTATGTAATAACTTCTTTTCTACCTATAGGTTTAGTTTTAATTGAAGATACATCAGTATCACCATATATAGTTAAAGCATAACTTCTAGGAATAGGAGTAGCACTCATAGATAGTACATCAGGACTAATACCCTTTCCTTTAAAAGAATTTCTCTGATTTACACCAAAACGATGTTGTTCATCAGTTACAACAAGACCTAGTTTCTTAAATTTAACCCTATCTTGAATTAAAGCTTGTGTCCCAATAATTAAATCAATTTTACCAAGCTCTAGATTATCATATATTTCTTTCTTATCTTTAGCACTAGTACTAGAAGTAAGAAATGCTATTTTAAGTTTATACTTACTAAATATCTTAAGAGCATCTTCATAGTGTTGGCCCGCTAATATCTCAGTAGGAGCCATTAAAGCAGATTGATACTTAGATAAATAATTAGCATATATCGCAATAAATGCCACTATTGTTTTACCAGAGCCAACATCTCCTTGAAGTAATCTATTCATTCTCTTCTTAGATTCTAAATCCTTAAGTATCTCTTTAATACTACTACTTTGATCTAAAGTAAGTTTATATGGTAGATTATCAATAAACTTATTAATCTTATCATAATCAAGTACTCTCTCTATCGCAGTATCATCAGATTCTATCTTTTGTTTTAAATACCTAATCTTTAACATATACATAAATAACTCTTCATATTTAATTCTTTGTCTTGCCTTCTTTAAAGTAACAATATCTTCAGGTATATGAACATTATATATAGCATCTTTCTTAGGAAGTAAATTATATTTATCCTCAAGATATGTTGGTATTAAAGAATGAACATGGTATTCTTCATTATTAAGTACATAAGATACAAACTTAGATATTTGCTTTATAGTTAAACCTTCGGTAGTATAATAAATAGGTTCTATCTTAGCTCCTGGGGGTAAAAGGCCAAATCTAACATCCGAAGCCACTATAGTATTCTTAAGTTTATGATATTTACCAATTATAGTTACCTCTTTACCACACTTTAACTCTTGATGTAAATATACTTTATTATATACTGTAATGTTGATTATCATTGTCTTAGTATTAATTCTAAATATCAGTTTCTTTAAACTCTTATTAATAAATATAACTGTTGGTTGTCCCTCTACTATACCATCTATAACTATCTTGTCACCATCATTTAAAATACTCATATCAGTTCTTTTTATTACATCATACCTATATGGATAATAATATAATAAATCTTCACCATTATTAATTTTAAGTTTATTTAATAGTTCCTTAGTTTTAGGACCAACACCATCGATATTTTCTAACTCTATCATTATATCACACCCTAGTATAATTATAACAGAATAAAAAAATTTGTCTATAAAGTTAACAAGTAGTTAATACCACAAACAACAAAAAAACTATTAAAAATTAGTAATTAATCTCTAATAGTCTTTATTTATTATTTAGTACTTACTTTTTCTAATACAAAGCCAACTTCATAATCATTAATATTTACTTTATCTTCAATACCATCTTTATCATAAACATTAATAGTCAAAGTCTCATCTTTAATCATATCTAAGTAATCTTTAATATTCTCTTTATACTCACTAGTAGCATCTATATACATATTAATTCTATCAGTAATATCAAAGTTCATAGTCTTTCTTAATTGTTGTACCTTAGATATAGTCTCTCTAGCAAGACCTTCATTTTCTAATTCTTTAGTAATAACAGTATTTAGTATAACAAAGTTATTACCTACAACCATTGCTTTAAAGCCATCTTTACTAGATATTCTAATATCTACCATATCCTTAGTAATATCATAAGTAGTATTATCTATAGACATCTTAATACTTTCATTGTTTTCTAATTTATTAATATCTTCATTAGATAATTCTAATAACTTATCAGAAAACTCTTTAATATTCTTACCAAATATCTTACCGACTTCCTTAAAGTTAGGTTTAACCATAAAGTTCATATAAGTAGATAAATCATCAGTATAAATAACTTCTTTAACATTAAGTTCTTCTTTAATTAGACTAGTAAGTTCCCCAATAACCTTCTCTTTCTTCTTATCAAGTAAAATCTCACTAATAGGTTGTCTTACCTTTATCTTAGATTCCTCACGAACATTTCTACCTATACTAATTAAATCTCTTACTAAGTCCATTTTTTCTTCAAGTTTTAAGTCAATTAACTCTTCATTACATATTGGGAAATCACTTAAATGAACAGAAATATTACCAGTCAAATTAGTATATATCTCTTCAGCAGTATAACTAGCTATTGGAGCAATTAACTTAGATAATCCCTCTAGTACTTCATAAGTAGTCATATACACACTCTTTTTTGAAGTAGTCATTAAATTGTCCCAGAATCTATCTCTATTTCTTCTAATATACCAATTAGATAAATCGATTGAAGTAAAGTCAGTAATTAATTTAACTACTTTATTTAAATCATATTCATCATAAGCTTCAGTTACTTCTTTAATAAGTTTATTATACTTAGATAATAACCACTTATCAATATCTTCTCTATCATTATATTCTACTCTGCAAGTATTAATATCAGTTATCTTATCTGCATTAGCGTATATTGCAAAGAAATTATAACTATTACGAAGTGGATTAAAGAACTTAGAGTGAACCTCTTTTAATCCTTCAACATCAAACTTTAAAGGAGTCCATACTGGAGAAGCATATAACATATACCATCTAACAGTATCTGCACCATATTCTTCCATAATCTTAATAGGATCAATTATATTACCAGTAGATTTACTCATCTTCTTACCGTTACTATCTAGTACCATATCATTTACAACAACATTCTTAAAACTAGATACTCCAGATACTATCGTAGATATACAAATAAGTGAGTTAAACCATCCTCTTGTTTGATCGACACCTTCGGCGATAAAGTCCGCTGGAAAATGTTTATGAAACCACTCTTTATTCTCAAATGGGTAATGACATTGAGCATAAGGCATTGCTCCAGAATCAAACCAAACATCCATAACATCAGTTACTCTATTCATAATTCCATTACATTTAGGACATTTAATATGTACTTCATCTATATATGGTCTGTGAAGTTCCATATTCTTAACATCTATGTCTCCTACTTTCATATCATCAAGTTCTTTTATGCTACCAATTACATGCTTTTCACCACATGAAGAACATATCCATATAGGCATAGGACATCCCCAGTATCTATTTCTAGATATACCCCAGTCTACCATATTCTCAAGCCAGTTATTAAATCTCTTTGTACCAACATAATCAGGATGCCAACTAACAGTCTTATTGGCCTCAAGAATCTTATCTTTGTATTCAGTAGTTCTAATATACCAAGCCGGTTTAGAATAATATATAAGTGGACTATGACATCTCCAGCAGTGAGGATAATCATGTGTAAGTTTAATCTTCTTAAATAACTTATCATTTTCTTTTAACCACTTAATGATTTCTATTTCAAGATCCTTATCAGTAACTAAAGTACCTTTCCAAGGGCCAGTAGTATAGCAGCCATCTTTTCCTACAGGATTAACAAAACCAATACCATTTTCTTTGCATACTCTATTATCATCCTCACCATAAGCAGGAGCAATATGTACAATACCAGTACCATCTTCACTAGTAACATAAGAGTCTGCAAGTACTTCAAAACATTTACCTTCAACTTCTGCAAATGGCATTAATTGTTCATAATTAGTACCTACTAAATCAGTACCTTTATATGTTTCAAGTACTTCATAATCATCACCCAAAACCTTATTAGCAAGAGTTTTAGCTACAATAAATTTATATCCCATTGAAGATACTTTTATGTACTCTAAATCTGGATTAACACAAAGAGCAACATTAGCCATAAGAGTCCAAGGAGTAGTAGTCCAAACTAAGAAGTAAGTATCACTATCCTTAATTTTAAATGGTACAATAACAGTATTAACACTATCTTCTTGATATCCCTGACCCACTTCATTCGCAGATAATTCAGTACCACATCTAGGACAATAAGGAAGTACTTTATTACCATAGTAAATAAGTCCTTTCTTATCTATTTCTTTAATTAGCCACCATTCACTTTCAATAAACTCATTACTACAAGTAACATAAGGATGCCTACTATCAATAAATTGTCCCATATTATCAGTAAGTAAATTAACTTCATCTATATTCAAAGCGGTAGCATTATTACATTCCCTGCAGAAATTCTCAATACCAAACTTTTCAATATCAGCCTTAGTCTTAAAACCAAGTTTCTTTTCAACATTAACTTCAATAGGAAGACCATGAGTATCAAGTCCTATCTTTCTAAGTACCTTATACCCTTTCATAGTTTTATACTTACAGAAAGAATCTTTAATAGTTTTAGCCAAAACATGATGTATACCAGGTTTAGCATTAGCATATATTGGTCCATCATAAAATACCCAAGTTTCATTATCTTTTCTATTTTCAATAGTCTTTTCTAGAATGTTTTCTTCTTTCCATTTAGCAAGTATTTTACCTTCTACTTCGCTTATTTTTCCTTTTTCTAATTCTTTAAATTCCATAATTCCTCCTTCTAAAGAAAAAACACCACCAGTACAAGGACGAAATACTTCGCGGTACCACCTTGTTTCACTGATAGTGCACTCATATTTTGATAACGGGTTATTCCCGGTTACTTCTAACTATTCAAAGTAACACATCAAGAGTGATCTATATATTAAGCATCTTATTAGTTTCCACCAGCCACTAACTCTCTACAAATATCTTAATATATCGTCTCTTTCTTTTGTTTTTATACATTAATTATATTCAAAATATTATCTATTGTCAATCTCTTTTCTTACTTTTTCTCTTTTTAATGTTTTAAGTAATCTCATATTAAGCATATCCCTCTTAATACCATCATTAGTACTTGAAGATATTATTTTTCCTATATTTGAAGATAAATACTCATTTAAATGTTCTTCATACAAGAGATAACAAACTAAACTTTCAAAATCATTCTTTTTAGCTTTCTTTAATTTTTCTATCTTATAGTATCTTGTAAGAGCAGAGTCTTTAATACCAGAAATATCAATGCTATCAGTACTAGGAAGTTCTAATCTAGAACTACATTCTTCAGGTAATTTATCATCATTTAGATAGTATTCTATTTTTTTAGTATTATATAATGCCTTTATGAATGTTTCTACATTTATATCATTAACCATACATTTATTAATCATATCGTCATAAGTATATTTTATTTTTTTCTTATCTTCATTGCTTAAGAAATCATAAACGCATATATTTTGAATAAAATTTTCATAATCATCATTACCAATTAATAGAAATAGCATTTCTAAATAATACTGCATCTTAATTTTTTTTATC
>OGFI01001533.1_pt1 | contig 10787 bp, 16 predicted proteins | sample 1570901 | NCBI WGS metagenome assembly OGFI01 (sample SAMEA2582018, study PRJEB24529) | metagenome | biome: Human gut stool | place: China | collected 2011 | reverse complement strand
GTTGCCGCTGACTTATTTCCGGTATTGGTTGCCTTATCATCTTCCCAATCAACTTGCTCTTTTATATATTCAACGCCAGCTTTTATAATTCCGGCAATTCCAATTTCTGCTTTTACGGAAATTTTCTTTCCAACTCTCTTGCTATCATCAGATGATTTCTGGCCATTCTCTTCAAGCTCAACTTCACAATATCTGGAATCTGAAGGTGGATAATAACCGAATACATCCATCGGAAATTCGCAAGCATGGAATCCACAATTACAAATGTCTGCTTTTTCTTCTGTGTATTCTTTTCCAATTTCATACTGGAAATCTCTACACTTTAAATCTTTGTCAAAGCCTTTAAAGCATTTCATTCTTTCTTTTCCTCCTTTGATTTTTCTGCATCAAGTCCAAGCATTCTAAATGCCATATCCTTTGTGAAATCATAATCATTCACACTATTCGCCCAAGCTTCAAATGCCTTTAACCTTCCAACCAGAAGTGCAAATTCCTCATTGGCGTTCTCTGGAATATAATCTGTGCTCTTAGTTTCTCCCATGATTAGTCCTCCTTATCTTTTGTACCGAATATTTTAAGCATTTCTCCCAGAAGCGACACAATCGAAATAATTGCATCTTCCTGTTTGAACTTTTCCTTGATTTCTTTGTCAAGTTCTTCTTCGCTCATAAGGCCATGCTCGAACGAATATCTAAGCTGTTCTTTTACTTCTTCCTCTTTCCCCCCATCTTTTACAAACATCTCTTTAATTTCATGGGTGATAACTGCATACTCTGAAAGAATATCAATCCCTTTACCAGAAATATTAACTAAGCCGTTTTCAAATTTAATCATTGTTTTTCCTCCCTATTTTCTTTTATTATCTCCCTCTGAATGGTATAATGTGTTCAGAAAGGAGGTGTGTTAAAATGTTTCTCAAATTAAAAGTTTCCTGTACTTGTCATTGTGATTACTATATAAGTGAAAGAATAAGTACAGACAAGGTTGTGTGCCCGAATTGCGGAAAGGAACATCCTTATTCTCATAAAATAATTTCAATGCTTCATGCCGCAAATGAGATTGATGATGGCAATGTTCCCGGAGCAGAAACCATAAAAACTTCCGTTATTTCTGAATGGGAAGATGTGACTGAGCGTCAATAACAATCTTCATGTACTCTAAAAAGCCTTTCGCTTCAGTAGCGGACAGACCGCATTCGGCAATTTCATTTTTCACTTTTTCTACAAGGTCGCTTGCCTTCTGTCCGTTTTTGCGGCGATATAACTGATATATTTTGGAATCATAATCGGATAACCTTTCAGAAACGTAATCATCTGCTAACATCTTACGTCCACCTCCTTAACTTGCCATTTCATTTCCAAGAAACTTATTGATAAAATACAGTTGCCCTTTTCCGGTAACTTTTGTGGTTCTCGTTACTCTGACACTTCCGTCTGGATTCTGAACACTGGATTCCTTAACTTCAAATAGCCCTTGTTCAATGTATCTCTGCATTGGCATATTGTAACTCGCACCAGTTTTCATCAGATATCCATTTTCTCGCATCCACTGGAACAATCTCTTCTGTCCTGTCTGTACACCATTCTGGCAAATCAACTTTGCGAGGTCTCCAATAAGGATTGAAGTGTGGCTGGTTGACACTGCATCGGCAAAAATTGTCTTTGGTCTGTCGGCTTCGATTTTTGCTTTCTGCTGTTCAATGATCTGGTTCTTATGTTCAATAGTCTTTTGTGCTACCAGAATAGCTTTAGCCATCAATTCTGAATCAGACAAATTTTCCTGCCCCATGATATAACCGCCGTTATGGTGGATTGCTGGAAGAACTTCATCAAATACCCAACGTTCAAATCTTTCTGCTGATGAAAGTTTGCTTCGGATGATTAACCGGTAGATATCGCCCTCTGGGATAAGCACCATTTCGCTCATATTTCCTTGTTTTGTAGCTATGCCCCGTTTTAGGGTATACCTGCAATGTGTTGATACAGCGTTATTAGGCTTAGCATATCCAAGGGCTTTCGCAACATCAGTTCCAACAAAGTACGGTTTCCCATCAATTTCTACTGTTCGAATATCTCCGAACTCTGGCGAATTAAAAATCTGTAATTCGTTCATTATTCTCCTTTCTTGTTTAAAATAAGAATCTTCCTGCTAAGAATATTCCACAAAAAATTCCGATAATTATAAAAATTATGTCAACTATGGAATATCTATTCTTTAACACTTCATATTTAAGCCTTTTGATTTTAACTATTTCCTTTCTGTGATATAATCTCCTTTAGGAATGTGCAATCTCTTTTACATAGAGCACATCTACTGGGTTAAATTTCAAACAATATTGCTTTCCGTCGTCATCCCATTCCAAACGTATCAGTTTAGCTCTAATGTCTGGTTTCACAATATCATCCGGGAACACACACGGAATTTCGATTGTTTCCCCATTTTTAAATTTGATAATTGTCATCTTCTCCTTATAATCTCTCCTTTCTTGTGTTATACTCACTATAAGAGTGGAGGTGATGATTATTGGTATTTAATGGTTTCTGCGATAAGCAGAACAAAAATTATTCCATTGAAGCTTCTCTCATTAATACTGGATCATTGGATGATTTGACGCCTAATTACACAATAGGTCGAATTAAGTGTAATTATGCAAGCAAAACTGGATGTTGTTCAAATCCGAAACAATGTTCCATTTTAAAAGCTTCAAAATAATTCTGTTTGGCTCTCTGAAATATGAGAGCCTATTCTGCTTGAAATTTCAGCATCCTTGGTGAGCCTTTAAACTTGATTCCCTCAATTTCCCCGATACCTTTCTGGTTCACCTGCAACATCTGCAAGTCCGTGGATAAATTTAAAGCATTCAGATCAATGGAAAGAATAGGAACGCAATCACCAATTCCCTGTTTTAATTCAAAACTTCTTACTCCCTCAAGTTTATGACCGTCAATCAGAATTTCGGTATAAATTCCTTTTTCTCCTTCTACCTGTCTGATTTCAACTTTTGATGTTTTCATCGTCCCTCCATTAAGAACTCTCTCTTTTACTTGAATCAGCAATTTCCTTATCTCGCAATGCTGACAGATAAACGATTGCCATGTTCTTGTTTTCTTCTGATAATGTAGCAAAAATATCAGCAATACGCTTTCCGTCCTCTACATCGTTTCTTTCAAACATTTTCATATATTCACTTCCTTTCTTTTTGTACTTTGTACAATCATAATATATCACTAAGTACATTCTATGTCAAGCATAAATTTGTACTTTGTACATTTTTATATTGATTTTAACTTTCTTTTGGTGTACAATAAGGATGTGAAAAGGAGGTGATTCTAATTGAAAGAACGTTTAAAAGAATTACGAAAAATATTAGGTTTTAAAACTCAAAAGGATTTTTCGGATGATTTAGGAATACCATTTTCTAACGTATCAAGTTATGAAGCTGGCAGGCGTACTCCATCAGATGGAGTAATCGCACTTATTTGTCAAAAATATGGGGTTGATGAAAAATGGCTTCGTACTGGTGAAGGAGATCCGCAAAAAAAAGAAGATATAGAATTCAGTAATATATGCGCTTCTATATCTACTGACGATATAAAAGCGAAAGAGGCAATAATGAAATATTATCAGCTTTCCAGAGAGGATAAAGAACTTTTTTGGAAATTTATGGAACGTTTTGTAAAATAAAATGAGGCAGGAGATTAACTCTCCTGCCCTTTTTCCTTTTGATATAATTTTTTCGCAAACGCATGAATCATTGCAATAAAAGTTATATTGTGCATTTTTTCAATAATCTCAATAATTTCTTTCTTGTAATCCACGTAAATCCCTCCCAATATTCCAAACATTTGTTCCTGCTTATTAAATTATATCATGTTTTCATAACTATATACTGGAATGGAATCATCTCCGCTTAAATCCTTTCTGGCAAGTTGCTTTTCCTCGATATTATTGCAAATTATGATTTTTTCAGTATAGATATTGTGATTTTGGTACTTTTCATTCGTTATATATGTAGATAGAAATAAAGGGGCTGGATGCTTGTCAGCGAGGGATTTATAGCGCTCATGGACAACCTGTTTTACCTCTGCTTTTGCAATTGCGATAGTTTTACCCCTCCCAAAGATAATACTACGCTCCGGGCAGAAGTAAACATATTGAATCAAGAGCACATGCACGAATATCAGTATAAACACAATTATGATTTTTTTATGTTTCTCCATGAATCCACCCCCTTTACACTATCATCTTAATGTATTACAATAACATTGTATCAAAAAATATACAATTACACAGGAAATGGCGAAATCAGCACATGCAGCGACGAATTTCGCACAAAAAGGGATGATTTTTTTGAGGATTGCAATATGTGATGACAACGAATTACAAATTGAGATTTTTAAAACCAGAATGGACGGTTTTCTTCGTAGAAATGGGGACAGTGGATGCACGATTACGGCATATACCACCGGGAAACCTCTTATTGATGATGTAAATGACGGCGTATGGTACGACATAATTGTGCTGGATATTATGTTGAAAGATGAAAATGGAATTGATGTTGCCCGGCATCTTAGAAAGAATGGATATGTAGGTAATATCACCTTTTGGACAGCCCACAAGGAATATGTGTTTGATGCTCTGGATATCCTTCCTGTTCACTATATCATAAAAGGCTCGGAAGATGGAAGAATGTATGGTGTAGTCAACAGGGAACTGGAAAATATCCATGATAAAACGCTGCCTGTAAAGAACAAGTAGTATCTCCACAGGGTTGGTTTCTGCCATATTGAATATATTGAAAGTCGCAATAAATACATCACTATCCATTGTACCTGTGGTATCACTCATATGCAGAGAGGGAAACTTTCGGACGTTGAAAAGCAACTGGACAGACGGTTTTTACGCTGCCACCAAAGTTACATTGTCAACATGGATGAAGTCTGGGAACTTCGTGCTGATTTCAGAATGGTATCTGGAGATGTGGTTCCGATTAGGAGAAAAGACCTTTCGGCGATCAGAAAACTTTATGAAGGCTATATTGCATTTAAGTAGCTCCCGGGAAAACCCCGGGAGTGTTTTTGTTATTTAAGAAGTTTGTTTACTGCATTCTGCACTTCTGTGTAATTGTAGCCAGCTGATTCCAGACGGTCTCGTCTATCCTGTCCGTTTCCCCACTCGCCGTTAATTACCTCTTTTGCTACCTTGGCTACACTTTTCTTTGCAGTCACGGAATACACAGCTTTTCCATTCCAATCAAAAACAGAATAACCGGCTTTGCAAGCTTTCTTTGCATTTTTGAGTGACTTGTACGCCCCGATCTGGCTCTTAGAATCCTTCCAGGTCTTACGGACACGGTAATACTTGTCAACCTTTACTGTCGGCTTTGTGGTTGGAACTGTCACGGTTTCACTGGAAATAAACTTCTTAAATCTATTCCAGTCTCCGTTTCCACGGATAACGGAAGGGCAATTCTTAGCGCACACATCGTAATGTTGCACTACTCGGCTTGCCGGAATGCCGTATTTCTTCATAAGCTGCTTACATACATCAACGGTATTTTGGAATGCCTTTTCATAGTTGTAACCGGCATTCATGCACATTTCAATTCCAATAGAGTTGTGATTGTTCACAGTTCCGAAAAGCTTACCGCCGTAATTTACTCCAACATGCCATGCTCCACGATTGTACGGCAAGGCTTGGTATGCTGACTTATCGTCAACAAATACGTGGGCTGAATAGCCATGAAAATTGCCATTATGCTGTGCGGTGGCGTGTGCCTTGGCATCTGCTGTTTTGGCTGTATTATCTGTATTATGGATGACAATATACAGAGGTGTCTGTCCGGCGTAGCTGTTGTTGTTGCTGATTAATGAGGTATTGATATTCATGTATGGTCTCCTTTCATTGTTGAGGTTAAAAAGTGCATAATAAAAAGCACCCCAAATGGGATGCTCTTTAGCATAAACTCTTTATACAATATATCTCTTATGATTAAATTTCACAGAATCATGGCTGATTTTAGCGTAAATCATTGTGGTATCAAGTTTTTCGTGTCCTAATATTTCTTTTACTTCGGCAACGTTCATTCCTCTATTTAAGGCATCTGTCGCCATTGTGTGTCTAAGCAAGTGCGGAAACAGGCTTCTTTCGATTCCAGATCGCTTTTGAATAGCCTTTATTCTCGCATATATTGATTCTTTGTGCATTTCATTATAAGGCTTTCGGAATATCACAAATACAGAATCCGATATTGATTCTTTTGAGCGTTCCAATTCAAAGTATTTTTTTAACATATATTCCGCTTTTGCGTTCAGATAAGATGTTCGGTGCTTACTTCCTTTTCCGAACAAATGAACCTCTTTGGAAGTGAAATCAATATCACTAATTTTTAAATTTACCATTTCGGATAAGCGGCATCCTGTACTGTAGAAAAGCTCAATCATCGCTTTATCTCTGTAATTTTCGCAAGCATCACGCACTATTTCAAGCTCCATGTTGCTAAGTGGCTCTCTTGGCTTTTCCTCAAATTTAATGGGTTTAATGCTTGCACATGGATTGTTTGGAATATATCCTTCTTTCCAACACCAATCCATAAATGTGTTTATAACAAGCCGTTTTCCATCCAGTGTTCGATTGCTGATCCCTGTTCGTTTCTGAGTTTCGTACAGATAAATCCGTATATCATTTGTTGTAACCTGTTCGAATGGTCGGTTAATGTGTTCAAAAAAATCTGTGAGATAAAAATTGTATGTTTTCATGGATTCTGGAGACATGCCCTCAATCTTTTTTGCCACCATGTAAACCCTGTAGCAATCTGGGATATTGTTTTGATATGGAACCACATGCGTTTCTCTCTGGCTGATATCGTAGTTAGACGTAAACACTTGCAATTCCTGTAATACTGTCCTAAGTGCTTCGTCTGAAATCTTCCCATCCAGCTTACTTACAAATTCATTTGCAAAGTTTTCCATAAAAAATACCCTCCTTTTGGGTTCACAAAGGGAGAGTACTATGCTATAATAATACTGTACCCTTTGTGGTGCTTGGAGCTGAGTTTTTTGATTGGTAGTCGGGAACTCAGCTCCCTTTTTGTTGTTCCGATTTTGATATGCTGATTATAGCATATTCATTTTATGTTTGGTAGTGTTTTGTTATTTTTTTCTTGTTTCTCCAATAAACTCTATAGGCATTACTTTTCTTTTCAAGGTACCCGCCGTTGGATGCGTAATAATCACCAAGGTTTAAAAATTCCTGTAATTTGCTCATTGTATCATTCCTTTCATGTCATGTTGATAATTACATGATACAGCGAGTAATTGTGAATTTCAGCCCCACATTTTTATACAATATACCTACCATGATTAAATTTCACAGAATCATGGCTGTTATTGCCGCAAAGGGAAGGTACTATGCTATCGTACATAAATTCTAGCAAAACCGGTTCCATAATGTTTTAAAGTAATTGTATTATTTATTTTATCAGTAACGACTTCTGCATAAATTGATAAATCCTTAGGGTTATATACTGATATAGTTCTACTTTGAATAGCAAAGTTCAAAGGAATACTTTTCATATCAAGAACTTTCTTATCGCTCTCAAATAGAGCCAGTATTAATGGAGTATTGTACTGATCTGAAATGGCTACTGACTGTTCGTCAGTACCCGATACTGCCAAAATATCTCTATATGAATCACTATAGAGTGCATTTATCGCCCCGATGATTGTCTTATTATTTGTCTCCAATTTCGAGATAACAGCCGTTGACATTTTATCCACGACATAATCCCAAAACTTGCTCATTAATCCGCGCTTGTTTGCTCTCGCAGTTGCGTCATACAACATTACTTCGTCATTATCCGCTAACGTATCTTTTGATGTGTATTCAGTCCATTTTGGCATGTTGTTGCCCTCCTTTAATTATTGATATTAATTCATAAAAAGAGGATGATTTCTCACCCTCTTTATACTGATTTGCTTAACAATTGTTTGATTTCTGCAAGTTCTTCTTTAATGCTTTTTAATTCAGATTTTAATTCTTCGTTCTCGGATTTGAGCTCCTTTATCTTCTCATGATTGAATTTTATCATGGCGAACATGGATGGAATCATAATTCTGTAATTCCAATCCTCTGGCTTCCCATCTGGTAAATGGTTTACTGCAATTGGAAAACGCCTTTCCATGTCCTCTGCAAGAAACATTGGCATTAATTTATCATATCGGCTATCGTTTTTATCGAGATATCCTTCTTTATACTTCGCCCAAACGACCTTTGTCCTATAGAGTTCTTCCAGTTCTTCTTCCTTGACAGTTGTTCGAATTGACTTATACCGCCAGGAAGATGATGGAACCTTAATAACCATGCCTTGACTGTTAACTCCTAAGTGTGTTCCATCTGTAATTGATCCAAGGTTTTCAATACAAAAGAAATTACTTTCATCTCCAAATTCACTAGATTTAGGACTGTTTTTAATTTTTACACCGCCATCAATAACAAATCCGTTTCCATTTGCTTTTAGATCAACGCCATTTATGGTTACCATGTTGTTTTTCGCATCAAGTACAATGGCACCGTTTGCAGAGGTTAATTTTCCATTTGTTTTATCAATCTGCCAGTTTCCAATTTCCCCAGTTAGTGACTTTACGCTTCCAGAAAATTCACCTTGGTTAAAATGAACGCCTGTATTGTCAATATATCCAACCTGTGTGCCACTTGCATTCAGAATGGAAAGTAACCCATTTCCGTTATTTGAACCGCCAAGTTTCAATGTGCCGCCGTGTGCATAGGTAAATGAAAAATACAATTCTCCATTTTCCATGTATATTCCCTTTATTGCACCGTTGTTTGTAAGCATATTGAACACTTGTTCATTTGTGTAAGCATATTCAAGCTTTGGCATGTAAATATAGGTATCAAATTTTACGCTAGACCCAACTGATGATGTCAAGATTCTCAAACTGTTTAAACTATCATTTGGTAAGCTAGATAAAGTTGTTGTTACTTGCAGTCTTTGCCATTCAGTTGTAGTTTTAGCATTTAATATTGTTTTACTTCCAAGATACGCATATACTTGTGTTGCAACACTAGTTTTTATCCAAAACGAAAAAGTATAATTTCCAGTAACTTTTATTGGCTTATAATTTTTCGTTCCAAATTGTGCTCCAGTTCCGTTTATTTTGATTGCATTTTTACCGCCATCTACATCTTGAACTCCATACTCATATGTATATGCACTCTGTGTAGACCAATAATCTTTAACATTTTGTTCTGTTAGATAATAGCCTTTAATAATATTGTCCGATGTAATATCTTGGACTTGTTTTACGACTTCTTCCTGTGCTATATCAGTAATGCTCTTATCACCAAGTGCAAAACTGGAAGCTGCTATTGTTACCGCCCCGGTAGTTTTGTCGATGGCAAAAGTGGTCTTTCCATTTCCATCAACAACCTTAATTCCTTTGGCTTGCACGTATTCTCCATTTACATAGAGATTTCCTTTTTCATCTAAGTAAATTCCCTGTGCCTTGCCGCCATTGGTGAGTTTGTTGAAAATATCGGCTTGTGTCTGTCCAGAAACTGCGGTACTGGCAGAAGAATCTGCAATTTCCTTTACTGTTTTCCCTTGTAAAAAAAAAGTTTTTGGAGCTAAGATGACGTTTCCTTTGCTGTCGATTTCTAAGGTAACATTCTTGCTATCATCAATGACTTTTAGCCCTCTACCGTTAATTCTCTCACCGGCAAGCAATCCAGCTAAAATGTATTTTGCATTGATATATACTTTTCCATCTTGAATATAGATTCCCTGTTCCACTCCACCTTTTGTGAGTTTATTGAACACTTCATCCTGTCCAAGACTTGTATCGTAATTGTCAATTGCATTTTTGATATCATCTTTGTCTACATACTTGAAATCTATCCAATCAGATGCGTCAAAATCTCCATCAACACGATTTACTGTTGATGTTTTAAGAGAAGCCTTTCCTTCATTGTTCGTGGTTACCCACATGTCACCTTTGTAATATGGCGGTTTTGGCTGAACCATATAGACAGATGACTTCCCATCTATCTTGTCTAACAGCTCATTTGGTATGGATTGTGGTTGCCAAATACCAGATTTGTAAATCCATTGTGTGTTATCAGAAGTATTGTGCCAAAGGTCACCTTCATGCTCTGCTTTCTCGGATTCCCGTACCAAGATAATTTCATTCCCGGATTCATCCAGAATCTTGTTTCCGTCAATATCGCACCATGGTTGTTCCTCTGTTTTTGTCCATTTAAGAGAAGGGTCGTTCGGTTGATACCAGGTTTCAATTTTCCCATCAATCTGTGTTTTAAGATTGTTTATTGTATCTTTGAAAACACCATCCAAGAAAGCATTAAAAGTAGAGTCGTCTGTATACTTACTCGCTCTTTTCCAATCCGAATTATTGAATGTTCCGCCAACAGCCTTCGCAGTTTTACACTGCATAATATCACCACTACCGCCCTGGCACCACAAATCCCCGATATCGTAAGGAGGTGTAGGCTGTGAAGAAAACACTCTTTTCTTGTTCTTTGCCAGTTCTTGCGCTGCAAGTGCTGTTGCGTCATCCAGAGTAGTCCACTCGGTACCGCTCCAACGTTTTGTAACTTTATCTGTTGGGTTATACCACAAGTCACCCTTATGCTGTACTTTTGATGTTTCAGTTGTCCATGAAGTTGATGGATCTGATTCTTGGTTATAAGATTCAATTTTTCCATCAATCTGTACCTGTAAGTCCTTTTTAACATTTCCAAGTGGCTTTTCT
>OGFI01001531.1_pt1 | contig 10803 bp, 6 predicted proteins | sample 1570901 | NCBI WGS metagenome assembly OGFI01 (sample SAMEA2582018, study PRJEB24529) | metagenome | biome: Human gut stool | place: China | collected 2011 | reverse complement strand
TAATCTTAACATCGATGTTATTGTCTACTTTATTAAGAATTGTAGCATTATTAGCTTCAATCTTAGCATCGATATTTTTGTTGATTACTGTGTTGTTTTCATTGATCTTATTAGTAATTGTATTTTCGATGTTAGTGATTTGTGTACCAACATGGCCTTTTAACTCGTTGATTGCTTTTTCATTATTGGAAATACGCGCAGAATTAGCATCAATACGTTTACTATTATCTGTAATAGCTTTAGCATTAACTTCAGTCTTAGCATTTACATTGTTAATGTTATTGTTAATAACTGTGTTATTTTTTTCAATCTTAGCATCAATATTACCATCTACTTTGTTGATAATTGTAGTATTATTAGCTTCAATCTTCTTATTGATTGTAGTTTCAATATTGGTAATTTGTGTGCCAACATGACCTTTTAACTCATCGATAGCTTTTTGGTTTGCACCGATAAGTGTGCGGTTTTCCATTGCAATTGTGCCAACTACATTAATGTCTTTTGTATTAGCTTTTACACCATCTTCTACAATAGAGATTCGTGTAGAGTTATCTGCAATGTTGTCTTGCAAGTAGTCCAAACGTTGGTCATGGCGATCAACACGACCTTTAAGGCCATCCAAATCACCTTTAACACCATTAACTTTTACATCAACCTTGTTAATTGCAACTGTGTTTGCTTCAACTTTATTGTTGATATTAGTGATGTTGTTTTTAATATCTTTAATATCTACTTGAACATTACCAATATTTTGACCAACTTTACCTTTCAAATCAGCAATATCTTTAGTATTGATATTAACTTGATTTTGAGTGTTAGCTACATCAGTTTTAATAGTTTTATTGTCTTGTTCAAGCTCCTGGATGCGACCTTCATGATTAACTAAAACTTTACCTTGATTATCAACTTTAGTGTTTAATTCAGTAATTGCAGTCGCATTTTTGTTGATATTTGTAGTGTTGTTAGTGATGTTTGTTGTATTAGCATCTACTTTAGCACTTAAATCAGTTACAGAATTATTAATCTTCGTAATATCAGCTTTAACAGCATTAATTTTATTATCAACGTTAGTATTTACTTGATTGATAATAGTTGTGTTGTTAGCTTCAATTTGAGTATTAATATTTTTGTTAACTTCATTAATAATATTTGTTTTGCTATCGTTGATTTTTACATCTACATTCTTATTAACTTCATTGATAATCTTAGTGTTATTTTCACTAATTTTATTATCAATAGTTGTATTAATATTATTGATTGTTGTGCCAACTTTACCTTTCAAATCATCAATGGCTTTTTTATTCTCGTTGATAGCTTTTTTGTTATCACCGATAAGTTTACGGTTTTCCATGATGTAAGTATTATTGGCGTCAATATTTTGTGTGTTATTTTCAACTTTAGCAGTTAAATCAGCAATAGATTTACTATTTTTATTAACATTTACAGTTAAGTTGTTAATAGCTTTTTTATTATCACTAACTTTAACATCTACATTATTGATATTTTGATTGAGTTCATTTTTAACATTAGAAATGTTAGTATTTAACTCATTTTTCGTATTATTGATAGTTGTTTTAATATCATTAATCTTAACATCTACATCTTTGTTCACATTATTAATAATAGTAGTGTTATTATTTTCAATTTTTTGGTCTACTTGGTTAAGAATTGTAGTGTTATTGTTTTGTATTTCATTTTTAATATTTTGATTTACTTGATTAATAATATTAGTATTATTAGCTTCAATATGTTTTTTTACACTAGCATCAATATTAGTATTTACATTATTAACAACATTATTTGTAATATTAGTGATTTTATTATCAATTTTTACATCAATATCGTTGTTAATTTTAGTAAATTTAGCATCAATATTATTGTTAATATTTGTGATGTCTTGCTTAATATTAGTGATTTGAGTGCCAATATGACCTTTTAATCCTTCAATATCTTTGCTATTTTTATCAACTTTAGCGTTGATATTAGTAATATTAGCATTGATTTTATTAATGTCAGTTTTTACACTCTCAACCTTATTATTAACAGTATTAATATTAGTAGTATTGATATCTACCTTTTTATTTACAACGTTAATGTTATGTGTATTTTTCTTAACATTTTCAACATCAGTAGTTACAACTGTATAGTAGTTATTAATTACGGTATTACCATTGGAACCGCCTTTTTTAGGGATTTGTTGTTGCTGCTGTTGTTGTGGCACTTGTTGTTGCCATTGTTGCTGTTGTTGTGGCACTTGAGGATGTTGACGTCGCTGTTGTTGTTGCGGCACTTGTTGTTGCCATTGTTGTTGCTGTTGCTGTTGTTGTTGTTGCTGTTGTTGCTGTTGGTCTAATTGTTGTGGATCAACTTGATGTTGATCTTGCATATGACCCCAAGCATTTTGATCAGGTGTTAACCATCTTTGGCTACCAATAAGATCAGCTCTAGCCCAATCCTCAGGGCTGGATGCATTAGCAACACCTCCAGAAAAGCTAGCCGCCAAAATAACGGCTGCTACAATTGTAGTAGCAGATTTTTGGTGAGACTTAGCTAACTCAGACGTTACGACATAAGCGTGCTTAGTTGCACTCCATACAACTTTGAATACCTTATTCATATTAAGTTCCCTCCCAACATTTGTGGCTCTCACCCCACAATGAAGAAATAAATCAAATATTGCACTCTTTTCACTAAATATTCACAATATTTAACATAATACTACCATATATTATTTTAAATTTCCATTAAAAAATTAATAAGTTAAACTTATGCTTCATTTTTTACTCATCCAAAAGCAAGTAATTATCCGCATAAACACTATGTTATTAATAATATTGAATTATGTAAAATGAAAATTTATATTTTAATTTAATTTTATATTTATACTATACTTTTTATTTACTTCTATAGAAATTATGAAAAAAACCTCATCAATGTATGCTTTATACATTGATGAGGTTTTTTTGCCTCTATTTATATAGTTTTATACCGATTATTAGAATTTAGATTCAATAGCACCTTGAAGATCGCCTTTTGGCATGAAACCAATTTTACGATCTACAACTTCACCATCTTTCAAGATAACGAATGTAGGCAATACTTCTACTTGTAATTTACGTGCTAATTCTGGTTCTTCATCAGTATTCACTTTTACAAAATTAGCTTTACCTTCAAGCTCACCTGCGATTTCTTCGAAGATTGGCATCATACGTACGCAATAACCGCACCATGGAGCCCAGAAATCAATAACAGTAACGCCACCACCTTGATTTACTAAATCTTGATATTCAGCAGTTTTTAATTCTTTTAATTCGCTCATTGTACCCTCCTACGGTAATTGAACTAATACACAATCTTGAATGACATGCAGGTTTAAAGCATGTGCTTTTTCAACAACAGATGGTTTATCCGCTCCCGGTTGCAACCACACAGTAGGAATGCCAAGTTCTTTACATTCATCTAATGCAGCTAAACCCGCTGCTTCTGGTACAACAAAATCCACAACAGCTGGTACAACAGGAAGTGCAGAAAGACTAGAGTAACATGTATCTCCATCTATTTCTGCAATATTAGGATTAACTGGATATACTTTATATCCGTGATCTTTAAGCCTTTTATAAATCTTATAGCCGAACTTTTCGGTTTTATGAGTGGCGCCAATAACGGCCCACACTTTTTGATTTAAAGCTTGTTGAATTGTCATTTTGACCACCTCTTGTATACTATTATAACAGGATATCGAATATTGTCAATATAGCATATCGAATTTTATAGTTAAAGAATTATACTCTTTTAGCAAATATTTCAGAACTAAAATCAATCTATTATCGCTTAATAACAATTGTTTTTTCTCTTAAACTAGAACACGATAGATCTAAATTCACTAACTCAGAAAGGTTTATTTCTCGATGAGTATATCTGTTTTCATCTATAAGACCACCAGCGACAGCTAATTCCCATAAAATTCTGGATGCTGACCATTGCTGTTCTCGTAGTTCACGGATTGTAATACTCTTTTGACGCTTAGACAGTCTATTTCCATCTGCATCTACTAAAAGTGGTGCGTGACCATACTTAGGAACTTCTATATGCTTATGGGGATAGCATTGTTGTAATGTATTATATAAATATAATTGCTGCCCAGTTGTATCTAGTAAATCATCACCGCGAATCACTTCAGTTATTCCCATAGCTATATCATCTAATACGACTGCTAAATTATATGCGTACATACCATCACCACGACGTAATACATAATCATCTAGTTCACCCTCCAAATGAATATGCTGTGTACCTTGCCAGCGATCATCAAATTCTAGATTACATGAATCTATAGCTAAACGTAAAGATGGTTCTTTTATAGAGGATAATTCATCTACTGCATTCTTGCTTAAATGGCGACATTTACCATCGTAACGATGAACTACTTCTCCTGCATGGGGCGCTGATGCTATAGATTGTAGCCGTGCTCTATTACAAAAACAAGGATAAATTAGTTTTTCTAATGCTAGATGTTCTAATATGTCCGCATAATATGTTTGTCTTTCACTTTGCCAATAAGATACCTCAGGTCCACCTACACGAGGCCCTTCATCCCATTCAAAGCCAAGCCATTCTAAATCATCTAGTAAAGCTTCACCTAATTCTCGTTTTGACCGTTGCAGGTCTATATCCTCCATCCGTACAATATATTTTCCTTTTTGTTGGCGTGTAGAGATATATGATAAAAGTGCTATCCACACATTACCAAGATGAATATATCCTGTTGGACTAGGCGCAAATCTACCTTTCATGAGAACTCTCCTATAGCAGAAAACAAGTGGCATATTCATTATGAATATGCCACTTATCCATCTAAAGATATATCAAACTAAAAATTAAAGCAATATCATTTATAGATATAAAGTTATTTAGCCTAAAGACACAATGTTATCAAAAACATTACCAGCATCTTTAATTTTTTGTTCGTTACCCATTGTGCAAATATGATTATCGTTCAATACAGGTTCTACTACATCTGCTAGTGCAACAATATCATCTGGCTTACATGCAATCACTTGTTTACGGAACTCTACTTTGTCCTCTAATTTAGCACCACTGAAGTACATACCCATTGCACGTGGTCCACGCAACGCTGGTGTCATTGGCAAGTCCAAAGAGCTCATAGTACCAATAATATATTTACGCATTTCACGATCAGTCAATGTGAAGTCACGAAGGTATTGAGGCAACTCTTTATATACATCTAAAGTTTCTAACAAGTTAGGATCACGATAACTACAGAAAATCATATTGCCATCATCATAGAAATTAGCAAATGCTCCGTAAGCGCCACCTTGAACACGAATACGAATCCAAAGGTATTCATAACGTAATATCGTTTCTAATACGCTCATTGGACCAACATGTTTGAAACCATGATCGATGAAATTACCACCTTGAGCTACGTATTGAACCTTACCAGCTGTAACGATACCATCATTGCCGGAAAGACGAGTGATTTGTAATACATCATTACTCAATTCGGTAGTATCCCAAGTCTCAACCAATGGTTTCATTAGGTTTTTAAAAGCTTCTAATTCGCCTTCTTCACCAACAAACATAATATCTACATTATTAGCACGGAAAATTTTACGAGCTACTTCAGCTAATTTTTCTGGTAATAATGGCAACGCTGCTGGATTAGATGCTAATTCGCTGATTTTTTGATAGTAACCTAAATTGCCATTATCTCTAAACTTACCAACTGCAGAAACTTGAGCCATAACACGTTGACTCACGATAGAATTACCACGGCGGAATGCCTCATTATCCCAAATAGCTTTACTTTCTTGAACAAGCTCAGTTAAACGGCTATCATCACTGTAATCTGCCTTTTGTACCACTTCATTAATCAAGCGGCATAAATCAGGTAGTTTAGCATGCAATGCTTTTGCACGTACAATCATAAGAGGTGTAAACTCATCGCGCTTACCATCTTTGCTGATGGCCGTAATGTCAGAACTCAATCCACCTAAATTCATATTGATATCTTTAGCCAGTGCTTCATAACCGCGCTCGGATGTGTCAACACGACCGAGGATATCACTTAAAATATCGGCGTAGAATAATTCCTCTTCTGTGAGGCAGTTCAATTTAAAGTACAAGCCTACATAATTGATACCCTTTGTGAAAGTAGGTACAAAATGTACTGTAGTATTACCGATTTTACTTTCACGGCGTTCTACAGCTTCCATATTAGGATTTAAATCAGATAACTCGAGCAATGGAATAGACGCTAGAGCCTCATCACTATCTGGAGTTTCTTGACGAATTTTAAGGCGTTTTGTTTGTTCTACAATCGCGTCAATCTCCTCTTTTGTCATATTCGCTTTTACAGCAGCTAAATGTTCTTTAACCTCTGCATCTTTGCGCTCTTGAAGACCACGTTCAGGATAAATAGATACAAGAACTTTATGGTTGTTATTCAAGATAGAATGACGAATTAAATCTTCGAAATATGTACCAGCTAAGCCGTTTCGAATATTCGATAACGCCTCTTCATAGTGTAATAGTTCCAACGGGTCATTATCGTATAGCCAATTATCCATCATACGAATAATATAGGCTAAACCGATAGGACGACCACCAAAATCACTTTCACGAAGAGCAAATTCAATGCTATTTAAAGAAGCTTCTAATAATTCTTTATCTAAGCCTTTATCACATAACTCTTGTAATGTGGACTCTACAATACGTTGCAAGTCAGCTTGTTTATCTAACTTTGAACCTGTAACTTGTACTGTCCACATAGGTTGACGAATGCTGTCTAAATAGTAGCCACTAATGTCAGACCCGATACCAGCTTTTACCAACGCCTGTTTAAGAGGTGCTGCAGGAGATGTTAATAAAGCATGTGTTAACACTTCAAATGCCAAGCTATGTTCTGGTGTTACATCAGGCAATACATACGCAAAGGAATGCAATGTACGATTATCTGTTGGCTCCTCAGAACCTACGCTATATGGATAGCTCACTACTTTACCTTCTGTAAATGGAGCTTGTAGCGCTACCTCCGTATGAACGTCGATAGCATCAAAATGACTTAAGTACTCATCATTCAAGAAAGCTAATTGCTCTTCAATATTCATATCACCATACAAGAAGATATAACTATTGGATGGATGATAGTGAACACGGTAGAACTCTTGGAATTCTTCATATGTTAAATCTGTAATATAATCAGGATCTCCACCAGAGTCAACGCCATAAGTAGTATCTGGGAAAAGCTCACGCATCATTTGGCGTTCTAATACAGAGTCAGGAGATGAGTAAACACCTTTCATCTCATTGAACACAACACCTTTATAAGTAAGTTCATCGTCTGCATTTTCGAGCTCATAATGCCAACCCTCTTGCATTACGATTTCTGCATCTTCACGAACACGTGGGTAGAATACAGCATCAAGATATACGTCCATCAAATTATGGAAGTCTTTATCGTTCTTACTCGCTACAGGATACATCGTTTTATCCGGATATGTCATAGCGTTTAGGAACGTGTTTAAAGAACCTTTTACAAGTTCAACAAATGGCTCTTTTAATGGGAATTTGCGAGAACCACATAGAACGGAGTGCTCCATAATATGTGCTACACCTGTGCTATTATGAGGTGTTGTTCTAAAAGCAATATTGAATACTTTATTAGAATCTGGTGAATCAATATAAATTAAACGAGCACCAGACTTTTCATGTTTCATTTCATAAGCGGTACCATTGATCTCATCAATGCGCTCAATGCGGTCAAGGCGAAAGCCAGAATAAACCTTATTTATTTCCATGCTGTCCCTTCTTTCTATATAAATATAACTAATTTCATGCTAACAATTTATTATAACATATCGACGACCCTATATATAGATGTTAAGAATAATTATCGAAATACAAAACCCCACAGGCATACAGCCCATGGGGTTCATTTTATTTATTATGTTGCATTTGCCACTTTTGATTGCGGCGCAAGGTTAATAAGCCTTCTAACACTGCTTGGAATTGTACAAAGCTTAACGTATACGGTGGGTACATATCAGGTACCACCTTATAAGAAATAGTAACTTCGGCCTTATCATAATCATAGAAAATACCGTGTAAATTACTCACAGTAGTATAACCGGTTTGAGCTTGCTCCAATGTTGGAATAGGCTGATTTTTAAGATTTCCTAGTAGATCGCTAATGAAACCTTCCTTACGACCTTGGTCATTAAGCATTTCATCCATAAAACTACGTAGACTATCCATGAATTAACCTCTTTGGTCTAACAATAAGCCGTTGTGAATTACACGAACAGCATCTTTAACGCGATTTTCAGCAACAAGGCAAGAAATACTAATTTCAGAAGTAGAAATGATTTCAATATTGATGCCTTCTTGGCTCAAGATATCAAACATTTGAGCAGCTACGCCTGGTTGACCTAACATACCTGCACCAATGATAGAAACCTTTGCCATTTTTTCGTCGATGTTTACAGCTTCGATATCAACAGTTTTTTGTAATTCTGCTAATACTTCACGAGCTAGTACAACATCATCCATAGCTACAGTGAAGATAAGGTCAGTTTTAGGTTCACCTACGGCACGGATAGATTGAACAATCATATCAACGTCCACATTTTTTGCAGCCAATGCTTTAAATACAGTTGCTGCCACACCTGGTTTATTTTCAACGCCTACAAGGGCTACTTTTGCTGTATTAGTATCGTCAGCTACGCCAGTAATTACGTGTTTATTTGCTTCCACAGTATAATCCTCCCGAATAATAGTACCTGTTTTGTCACTAAATGTTGAACGTACGTGAATAGGTACACCATAACGGAAACCCATTTCTACGGCGCGAGGTTGCATTACACCTGCACCAAGACGTGCCATCTCAAGCATTTCGCCATATGTTACTTCTTCTAATTTGAAAGCCTCTTTTGCAACGCGAGGGTCTGTAGAGTAAACACCTTCAACATCTGTGAAGATTTCACACACATCAGCTTTCATAGCACCTGCCAATGCAACAGCAGTTGTATCAGAACCACCGCGACCTAAAGTAACCATATCACCATATTCAGTAATACCTTGGAAACCAGCAACTACTACGATATTGCCTTCATCCAAAGCTTCAAATACGCGATTTGGATCAACCCCTAAAATACGGCCTTTATTGAATGTATCACTACTTGTAATACCTGCTTGGTCACCTGTTAAGGACATCGCTTTATGACCACGTTCGTTGAATGCCATCGCCATCAATGCAATCGTTACTTGCTCACCTGTAGATAACAAGCGGTCCATTTCACGACCATAAGGCTTAGATGTTACCTCTTTAGCCAATGCTACCAAGTCATCTGTTGTATCGCCCATAGCAGATACAACAATAACGATTTTATCGTCTTCTTTCTTCTCACGAAGGACGCGATCAACAATATTAAATATTTTTTCTGGTGTAGCTACGGAACTACCACCAAATTTTTTAACGATTAAGGCCACAATAATCCCTCATTTAACTTATTCTACTAAAAATCAATATGCATATACTTTACCACAAACAAATAGCACTGTAAAGGGATATAAGGCATTTTATCCACCATATAAAAACAAAACTCTTTTGAGTGCGGACAGATTTTTCTCTAAAATAATTATGTTATTATTAAAAATTACATACAAAAAGACCAGCCCTAAGGCTGGTCTTTATTAGTTGATTAAGTTAATTAAGCAACTGTGATTTCTTTTTCGGATTCCCACAAACCGTGGATGTTGCAGTAGGATACAGCAATCAATTTACCAGATTTGTTCAAGGAAACTGCCAAAGAACCTTCAGAGATTGCGTGTACAGGGCCTTCGTTTGCAGTTGCGCCGTCACCGTGTACGTTGAAGGAAATTTCACCAACTTCGAATGGCAATTGAGTACCTTCAGCTACGAAGTACAATTTAATCCATTCAATGTGATGTTCTACAGTGTTTGGATGAGCAATGTCTTTACCAACGGATAATTTTACGTCGAATGCTTCACCTGCTTTAACTTTGTCAGCAGCTTCGATAACAGGAACGTGTTTTTCAGTAGCGAAATCGCCAGATTTAATGTAATCATGTACAGCCATAGTTAACCTCCTGGTTAGTCTTATATACATACTTAATGTCGAGAATATTTAGCACCTTGTGCTTATGACTATATTATACATTTTCGATATAGTTTTAGCAAGAACTTTTTCGAAAATTTTAGATTTATTTATGTTCAAGCTCTGCGTATTAGAACTCAATCCCTTTAGCAGCCTTAATTCCTTTTTCATAGGCATGTTTTACTACATTCATTTCTGTTACGGTATCAGCTATATTAATGATTTCAGACTTCGCATAACGACCCGTTAAAATAACGTGTAACCGCTCAGGTTTATGTTTAAGCATATCTACTACAGAATTTACATCAATAAGTTCATAATTAATGGCATTATTGATTTCATCCATAATGATAAGATCCCATCGGTCTGAATTTACCTCTTCAATCAGTGTACGCCAAGCCTCTTGGGCTGCCTCTTTGTGACGTGCCAATTCAGCCTCGCCTACTTCATCTCGTTTATAGTAAATAAAACCCTTACCCATGGAACGAATTTCTACTTGGTCCCCTAATTTAGCAAGACCTGCTAGTTCGCCATAGCCATTGCCACTTTTGATAAATTGTAAGATTAAAACCTTAAGACCTTGGCCAACAGCGCGTAATGCAACACCTAATGCTGCTGTTGTTTTACCTTTACCATTGCCGGTATTAACTAAAATTAAGCCTCG
>OGFI01001529.1_pt1 | contig 10820 bp, 16 predicted proteins | sample 1570901 | NCBI WGS metagenome assembly OGFI01 (sample SAMEA2582018, study PRJEB24529) | metagenome | biome: Human gut stool | place: China | collected 2011 | reverse complement strand
CTCGCCGTTTGGCAGATGGCGAAGCCATGATGTGCGAGATTCAGGGAGCGCAGGAAGATTTTGTCCGGCGATGGGAAATGTGTTTTCGTGAATACCCCGATATTCTTACCGAGCCAAAGAACAATGAGAAACTGCTGGTTTTTATCGACCGCGCCAGCCGGTATCTTCAGATGGTAAAAGATCGTCTGAACAATGATGGAAAACAGAATTCTCAAACGGTCTAGCACTAATTAAGATGTAAAAACGGAGGTGAATGTAATTTCGGATTATTTGAGACCCAATATGCCACTGCCGCAGTATCTGCCCTATGCCCGATTTTTGTTGGATGCCGATTTAAGTCATACGGCAAAAATGCTCTACACACTCTTGCTCGACCGTGCTACACTCTCCCAGAAAAACAACTGGGTGGACGATCAGGGACGCATTTATGTGATCTATCCGCTTTCCAATCTGGCAAAAGATTTGGACTGCTGTATTTCCAGCGTGACACGCGCCTTTACAGAATTGGAAAAAACCGACCTTGCCGAACGAGTGCGCTACGGCTTTTCTAAACCCAGCCACATTCTGCTCAAAGTTCCGCATACTGTGCAGAATTGCGCAGTCACAGTATGCACCAGCGCACAAGCTGACTGTGCAGAAACGCACAGTGCGATTGCGCAAAAATGCACACCTAACCAACGTAATAAGAACAACCTGAATGATAACCACCTGATAAGATCAAACAATGCTCGTCTATCGTTGGGAGAATACCAGAATGTCTTTCTGACGGAAAAGGAGTATAAGCGGCTCAAGGCTGACTTTGCAGGGCTGGATGGTCTGATTGAGCAGCTATCCGCTTATATCCAGTCCACCGGAAAGAAGTACGCCGACCATGCTGCTACACTTCGTATCTGGGCAAAGCGGCAGCAATCAGAGAAAAAGACAGCACCGGGTATTCCAGATTACACCTTTGTGAAAGGAGAAAGCCTATAAAAACGATTGAGAAGATTTTGGAACAATCTGTTTCCAGGATGCCCGAAAACGCAATGGATTATTATGGGGCAGATGGTTTGCTCTACTGCGGCAAGTGTCATACGCCAAAAGATGCCTTCTTTGCCAAGGGTCTTGTCCTGATGGGAAAGAACAGACACCCCGTAGAATGTTCCTGTCACAAAGCAGAACGGGAACAGCAGGAAGCAGCAATTAAAGAACGGAAGCATCTCGACCTTGTGCGACGGCTGAAAGCAGAAGGCTTTTCGGATTCTGCCATGCTTAACTGGACATTTGAAAACGACAATGGACGCAGCCCTCAGATGCACCATGCACACCGCTATGTAGAACAGTGGCAAACCATGCGCACAGAGAACATCGGGCTGCTGCTCTGGGGCGGTGTTGGCACAGGCAAGAGTTTCCTTGCCGGATGCATTGCGAACGCTCTGATGGAGCAGGAGGTGCCTGTGCGTATGACGAACTTCGCCCGAATCCTGAACGAGCTGAACAGCAGCTTTTCCGGGCGAAATGATATTGTGGACAAGTTCTGCCGCTATCCCCTGCTCATCATTGACGATTTCGGCATGGAGCGTGGTACCGAGTACGCACTGGAACAGATCTACAGCATCGTGGACAGCCGATACCGCAGCCGGAAGCCGCTGATCGTCACCACCAACCTGACGCTGAATGAGATACAGCACCCACAAGATACCGCCCATGCCCGCATCTATGACCGCCTATTGGAAATGTGCGTCCCGATCTCCTGCATTGGGGTCAGCTTCCGGAAAGAGAATGCACAGGAAAAGCTGGAACGCTTAAAAAGTTTAATCGGATGAATCAAGGGATGTTTCTAAAATTCGCAGGACTGTCAAAGTTCTGCTACAAGGAAATGGAGTTGCCTATTGAAAAAATACTATGACACCGAAACTGACAATGCATCCTTTGTACGCTGTATCGATGTTATGGCAAAGCTGATTCAAAAATATGGCTCAACTGTACTGGAGCAAAAGGAGTCTCCGCTTTGCGCGACCAACAGTAAAGCTGCATAAGCAGATTTACACGTTGCGTAATTTTTGTTTTTATGTTAAAATAATTGCGTAGCGTGTTTTACATATATGAGGACAACTTTATGGACTGCAAAGACAAAATCCTCGAACTGCGCGAATCGACCGGGATGAACCGCCGGGAGTTTTGCACTTTCTTCCAAATTCCCTACCGCACTGTAACAGAATGGGAACTTGGCCACCGCCATGCGCCAGAGTATGTGCTCCGGTTGCTAGAGTATTATATCCAGCATGAAAATCTCACACAACAACCAACCGCCGAAAGTGAGGATTTCTTATGAAAAAAGCACGCACCAAATGCTACATTTATACTCGCGTATCTACGGCCATGCAGGTGGACGGTTACAGCCTTGATGTACAGCGTGAAAAGCTGCGCAAATATGCCGATTATGAAGATATGGTCATTGCTGGAGAATATTCTGACGAAGGATTTTCCGGTAAGAACATTCAAGGTCGGCACGAATTTCAACAGATGCTGCGAGATGTGCAAGACTGTAAAGACGGCGTTTCTTACGTCTTGGTGTTCAAATTGTCTCGTTTTGGGCGCAATGCGGCCGATGTTCTGAACTCCTTGCAACTTATGCAGGATTTCGGTGTCAATTTGATTTGCGTAGAAGATGGCATCGACAGTTCCAAAGATTCCGGCAAGTTAATGATTTCTGTTCTTTCTGCTGTTGCTGAAATCGAACGTGAGAATATCCGTGCTCAAACGATGGCCGGCCGTGAACAGAAAGCCCGTGAGGGCAAATGGAACGGCGGCTTTGCACCCTATGGCTATAGGCTGGAAAATGGCGAGCTTTCGATTGCAGACGATGAAGTGGAAGTTATCCGTGTTATTTTTGACCGCTTTATCCATACCAACGATGGTGTAGCAGGTATTGCCCGGTATCTGAACACCCATGGCTATGTGAAAAAGCTCCGTCAGAATGGAACTATTCCAAAGTTTTCTGCTGTATTTGTTAGAGGTATTCTGGACAATCCCATTTACTGCGGTAAGATTGCATTTGGTTTGGTCGCCGCAAGGTTGAAAAGAAACTCGGCACTCGAAACGAAATGCACGTTGTGAAGCAATCCGAGTTTCCCGTCTATGTCGGTCAACATGAAGCCATCGTTTCTGAGGACGACTGGAATCTTGCACAGCCCAAGCGTCAGCGTACCACAGGGCGGCGTGAAAAGGTCCGTGACCCAGACCACGCACATATTCTTTCCGGCATTCTGAAATGCCCCTGCTGTGGACGGAACCTGTACGGAAATGTCTCTAAGGCTCACAGCAAGGATAACAAAACTCGTTACTACTACTTCTGCAAGAGCATCAAAGGGCAGACTGGACACGAATGTTCTTTCCGGTTGAACATTGAACAGAACGAAATCAATCAGATGGTCGCATCCATCGTATCCGCTATGGTTCACAACCCACGCTTCGTAGATGCCATCAAAGAAAAAATCAGTTCTGCAGTCGATACCAGCGAGTTGGAGCATCAGGCTGATACAATCAAGGCGCAGCTCCGCCAGCGACTCAATACAAAGTCCCGTCTGGAGCACCAGATGGACACACTGGACTTTAATGATCCCTATTATTACCGTAAGTCTTTGGATTTGCAGCGACGTTACGATGAGCAATATGAACTGATTGAGGACATGGAAACCCAGCTCGCTGAAATCCAAGGTCAGATTGATGACATTCATCAGGAGAAGATCACAGCTGACAACATCTATCACCTGCTTCTGGCCTTCGATGAAGTCTACAATGCCGCCACTGAGGTGGAGCAAAAGGAATTCATGCGCGCCTTCATCGAGCGCATTGATATTTTCCCGAAAAAACAGCCGGATGGCAACTGGATTCGGAACATTGTATTCGCCTTCCCTGTTCCCTACAATGGAAAAGAGATTCGAGAATTTCCCTTGGAATCGCAATCAACCGTTGAAGCGGTTCTCCTTTTGACCAAACTCCATGTCGAGCGACATATCGAAGTGGACGTCAGCATGGATGAACTGGATGTGACTGCTGCGGAAACGAAAGCTACCTATGAGGAAATCCGGGAATATGTCAAGGAGCATACGGGTCTGAACGTGAGCGACCTCTATATTGCACAGGTCAAGCAGAAGTGCGGCATCAAGGAAAGGGTGAACTACAACAAGCCCAAGTCCGAAAACAGCCGCCAGCCGAAATGCCCGCCGGAGAAGGAAAAAGCCATCCGGGAGGCGCCGAAGCACTTCGGAATGATTTAGTTCAATATAAGATTCGGCTGGCAGGTCTATTCAAGAAAAGCGGTACTGCCCTGATTCAAACGAGGTGATGGACATGGAGCTCCGAGTCCTGAAGTATTTTCTGATGGTCGCAAGAGAAGAAAACATTACAAAGGCTGCGCAGCTCCTGCATCTGACACAGCCTACCCTCTCCCGGCAGCTCATGCAGCTGGAGGAAGAATTGGGAGTGCAGCTATTTCACCGTGGAAAACACAATGTCACTCTGACCGAGGACGGGATGCTACTGCGTCGGCGGGCGCAGGAGCTGGTTTCTCTGTCCGAAAAAACGAAGATGGAACTGCAGCACAAGGAGGAAATGCCCACCGGGGAAATTGCCATCGGCTGCGGAGAGACGAAGAGCATGGCGGCACTCTCCGAGAAGATGGTCTCTTTCCGTCAAAAGTATCCGCTGGTTCAGTTCAGCATTTACAGCGCCATTGCAGATGACATCAAGGAGCGTCTTGAAAAAGGACTGCTGGATATGGGGCTGCTGGTGGAGCCTGTGGATATTTCCAAGTACGAATTTATCCGCCTGCCGCTCAAAGAACAGTGGGGCGTATTGGTGCGAGCCGATTCTCAGCTGGCGGAGAAAGAATTTGTCACGCCGGAGGATTTGCGTGGCGTTCCGCTGCTCATGGTGCGCCGAGAGCTGGTGAAAAACGAACTGGCCAACTGGTTTGGTGATTCCTTTGACCAGTTGGAAATCGCGGCAACATACAACCTGATCGTGAATGCAGCGTTCATGGTGGAGCAGGGACTGGGCGTTGCTTTGTGCTTTGATCTGGGAGCCGTTTTTGAGAATCTTCGATTTGTCCCGCTTGCTCCCCGGATGGAAACAGGCTCCGTGCTGGTCTGGAAAAAGAACCAGATGCTTTCAGCGGCGAACGCGCTGTTTATCCAACATATTAGAAATACGATTTAAGCATTTCTTGAAATAGAATATAAGCATTAGACATTTCTTAGGCTTAGCGATACGATATAGGTGTTCGAAAGGACACCTATATTTTTTGTGTGAAGGTGAAGGAGAAACCATGACGAAGCAGGAAGCGAGTGAGCGCTACAACATCCCAATCCGGCTTCTGGACGAATATGAAAGCTGGGGGCTTTGCCAGGAAGTAAAGAAAGTGATGGGGTCCTGGCAGTACGATGACAGCGATCTGGAGCGCCTCAGCATGATTATGACGCTGCACGATGTGGGATTTACGGGAAGCGAGATCGAGACCTATATGCATCTGCTTCAGGAGGGAGATCACACAAAGGAGCTGCGAATGCAAATGCTCACGCAAAAACGGGATCATGCGTTGGACGAGATCCACTTCAAGGAAGCACAGCTCGCAAGACTGGACTACCTGCGCCACAGCATTAACAGCAAGAAAAAGCTTTAACAGGAGGATTTCAAAATGAAGAAGAATATCGGCGCTAAACTGGCCCTGTATCCCACCCCGTTGGTGGTGGTCGGCACCATGGTAAACGGGAAGCCAAACTGGACGCTGGTGGGGCATCTGGGCATCATTGGCCATGACCGGGTGATGGTGAGCATGAGCGACAGCCATTATTCCAATCAGGGCATCCGTGCCACAAAGACCCTGTCCATCAACATCGTGGATGAAGCTATGCTCAAAGAGGCCGACTTCGCAGGGTGCGTCAGCGGAGCAAAAGAGGATAAATCCAAGCTGTTTGCTCATCACATCGCAGATGGCGGCGTACCGATTATTGACGCTGCCCCTGTTTCCATGGTCTGCACGGTTGAGGATGTCTACAAGACGGAAGGCTTTGAGAGCTTCATCTGCAAGATCGCAGCCACCTATGCGGAGGAATCCGTGCTGGATGACAGTGGCAGACTGGATTACAGCGTTCTCAAGCCGGTGCTGTTCGAGATGCCCACTTATCAGTATCTGAAGACCGGCGAAGTGTTGGGCCGGTGTATGAGCATGGGAAAGAAGGAAGTATGAAAACAATGGATCAAAAAGAATTTGCCCGTGAAAATGTGTTTGGTTTGGGAGCAGAGAACAACGGCCTATGCCAAGTATTTCATCGGGCAGTCGTATCTGAACCCGCTGACAAATCCGGAAAGTGGGCTTTTTCTGGCAAATGTTATCTTTGAGCCGGGGTGTCGGAACAACTGGCATATCCACCACGCAAAAAAAGGCGGCGGACAGATGCTGATCTGCACCGCCGGTGAGGGCTGGTATCAGGAGGAAGGCAAAGCGCCGGTGTCGCTGACTGCCGGCACGGTCATTGCCATTCCGCCCGAAGTCAAGCACTGGCATGGAGCGAAGAAAGACAGCTGGTTTTCCCATATTGCCGTTGAGGTTCCCGGCGAGGATACCTCCAACGAGTGGTTCGAGCCGGTGACAGAGAAAGAATACTCTGAATTGGAGGAAAGATGAAATGAGCAAGAAACTGGTAGCCTACTTTTCCGCCAGCAGCACGACAAAAAAGGTCGCTGAGCGTTTGGCAAAGGCCACGGGAGCTGACCTGTTCGAAATCAAGTCCAAAGTCCCGTACAGCAGCGCCGACCTGAACTGGATGGACAAAAAGAGCCGCAGCAGCGTGGAGATGAGTGACCCGTCCTCCCGCCCGGAGATTGCGGAGGAGATTCCCCATCTGGCGGACTACGACACGGTGTTCCTTGGCTTCCCCATCTGGTGGTATGTTGCGCCCCGTATTATCAACACCTTTGTGGAGAGCTATGACTTTACCGGAAAGACTCTGGTACCCTTTGCCACCTCCGGCGGCAGCGGCATGGGAAGAACGGTGGATGAATTGCGAAAACTCTGCCCGAATGCGAATTGGAAAGCCGGTAAAATGGTGAACGGCGTATCCGACAAAGCACTTGCGGACTGGGCAAACACGCTTTAAGGAGGATGCCCCATGGAACTGCAAAAGACTGACCCGGAATTTATGGAGCGCTTCCGGCACTTCGCCTTTGATGAGGTGGTGAAGGAAGAAAACCAGCAGCTCGATGCGCCTACACGCTATCTGGCAATTCTCGCCGCTTTGATCGGATGCGGCGGCGTGGATGCCTTCCGGGAAATGCTGCCCGCTGCGCTGAAAAACGGCGTCACGCCGGTGATGGTCAAGGAGACCGTTTATCAGGCTGCGGATTACCTCGGCTACGGACGGATGCTGCCCTTCCTGAACGCAACCAATGAAATTTTTGCGCAGATGGAGATTGCGCTGCCCCTGCCCGGTCAGGCCACCACGACTATGAATGACCGGCTGGAAAAAGGTGCAGAGGCTCAGGCCAAGATCTTCGGAGAACACATGAAAGAGGCGTGGAAGAAGGGCCACATCAACCGCTGGCTGGCCGCTAACTGCTTCGGAGATTTTTACACCCGCACCGGCCTTGACCTCCCGCAGCGGGAGATGATCACCTTCTGTTTTCTCATGGCCCAGGGCGGCTGTGAACCGCAGCTCATCGCCCACGCCAAGGGAAATATGAACCTGGGCAACGACAAGGATTTCCTTGTCCGGATGGTATCCCAGTGCCTGCCCTACATCGGTTATCCCCGCAGTCTGAACGCTGTAAGCTGTATTCAAAAGGCGGCAGAAGCATAATTTCCCCATAAGGAGACGCAAAATGGAATATACAACCTTAGGAAATACGGATATTCAAATCTCCAAGCTGTGTGTCGGCTGCATGAGCTTCGGCAAGGCAGGAATCATGCACGACTGGACGCTGGATGAAACAGAAACAGAGAAAGTGGTCAAACACGCACTTTCTCTGGGCATCAACTTTTTTGATACTGCCAACGGTTATTCTGCCGGAACCAGCGAGGAATATCTGGGGCTGGCATTGAAAAAGAACATCGCCCGCGACAAAGTGGTCATTGCCTCCAAGGTCTATTTCAATCCCGGCAGGCTGTCCGCCGGGGCAATCCACCGGGAGATCGACGGGACTTTGAAGCGATTGGGGACGGATTATCTCGATCTGTATATCATCCACCGCTTTGACTATGACACGCCCATCGAAGAAACCATGGAGGCTCTGAACGATCTGGTCAAAGCCGGTAAGGTGCGTGCGTTGGGTGCCTCCGCCATGTACGGTTATCAGTTCTACAATATGCAGCTTGCCGCCCGTGACCACGGCTGGGAGCAGTTCCAAGCCATGGAGAATAACTACAACCTGCTCTACCGGGAGGACGAGCGGGAATTGATTCCCATTTGTAAGCAGATGGGCGTTTCCCTCATGCCCTACAGCCCGTTAGCGGCGGGACATCTGACCCGCCCCCAGTGGAACACAGATACCCTGCGCAGCCAGACTGACCGGGTGGCTATGGGCAAGTATGACCGCACTGAGGAGCAGGATATGCAGATATCGTCCTGCGGGTACAGGAACTGGCGGAGCGCTACGGCGTGAAGATGCAGCAGATCGCGCTGGCATGGCACTGGGCGAAGGGCGTTGCTTCTCCTATCATCGGCGCAACCAAGGCACGGTATCTGGATGATGCTGTGGGCGCATTGGCAGTAAAGCTGACGGCGGAGGATATCGCCTATCTGGAGGAATCCTATCTTCCTCACCGCGTTGTGGGCGCCATTGACCGAAATCCCGCAGATGGGGTTATCCTGCTGGATGAGAAAAAATAGCTTATTGCAGAAGAATATCTTTTAAAAAAGGACAGAACCTCTATCCTATTCGTGGAGTAAGGTTCTGTCCTTTTTATTTTCAAGGCGTGGTATCCCCACTGTGATTTTGCGGTTTGGATACTCACGGACGCAGAAAATTCGGGAGATTTCCAAAGGAGGGCAGCGCCCGCCTTTCGGCTCTGGGTCATCCAAAAGGGGCGAGAGCATCCCTGTTGGCATAGGGTATCCAAAGGGAAACAGCGTTGCCCTTGGCAGGGGGATCCAAAGGGGACAGCGTCCACCTTGGCACACGATTTTGCTCTGCAAAGTCTAGTGTGTTACACCTTTGCTTCCGGCTGATGCGGAAAAGGGGCTGGCTTCGCCATCTGCTGTACGGGCAGATAGCGGTTGACAGACACTTTTCTGCGGCAGTAGGACAGGCGGATTTTGTGACACCAAGGTGACACAAATGCAGGATTTTTGAAATGGTGTTGTACAATAGAAGTTGACATAGGGAACTCAAAGAGCCAATATATAGAAAAGGACAAACAGGAGGCAACGAAAGATGGCTCGGAATCAACGGAAATACAACACGGAATATAAAGTGCAGGCTGTAAAGCTGTCGAACGAAATAGGATCCTCGAAGGCAGCAGTGGAATTAGGGATACCGATAGATACGCTGTACGGATGGGTCAAGGCGGTCAAAGAGGGGCGCTTGGACATCGGAGGCGGAGCGCATACACCGCAAACCGCAATGAGTCTGGCCGAAGAATTGAATATCCTGCGCAAGCAGGTAAAGCAGCAGGAGAAGGAAATACGGCGGCTAAAGGAAGAAAATGAATTTCTAGCGGAAGCCAGCGCTTTTTTCGCCGCCAGCCGTCGGAAGTCAGCAAAGGGCAGCGAATGAAATTCATTGCCCTAAAAACAGAAGACGGCAAGAGAAAAGGAAAAATTGCATTTTGCTGCAAAATGCTGGGTGTAAGTCGGCAAGGGTTCTATCGGTATCTGGTAAGCAGAAATCGACCAAATATCAACGGCTTGTCGAAATCATGCGGGAAATTTGCAATGAGGATCAATGCAACGATACATATGGACGTATGCGGATGTATCAGGCGTTACAGCTGAAGAATCCGGACGGCGTAAAGATCCCGGAAGAAAAGACGGTATATCGTATCATGAAAAAGATCGGACCGACTCATCATCCAAAACGCAAGCCCAATGGAATCACAAAGGCTGACAGAGAGGCTATGAAATCAGACGACCTGCTGAAAAGAGACTTTCGTTCCGATACGCCGCTTAAAAAATGCATTACGGATATTACAGAGATTAAAGCAAAAGATGGAAAGCTCTACACTTCTGTCATATTCGATTGATTCGATCTGAGTGTTTTGGGAATTGCTATGAGTACAAACATGAAGGCGGAGTTGTGCGTTCAGACATTGGACAACGCAATGGCTTCTTATCCCGGCTTTGCGTGGTGCTATCCTTCATTCCGACCGCGGTGCTCAGTATACAAGCGATCTATACCGTAGAGCAATCACGCGGTATGGTATCTGCCAGAGTATGAATAGTGCAGGCGGGCGCTGCCATGACAACGCTCGCTGCGAAAGTATGTGGGCAAGGATGAAAACAGAATTATTATATGACCGATACGATCCGGAACAGTTAACCGTGGAGCAGCTGAAATCGCTGGTCTGGAGATACTTTATGAGCTATTGGAACAATCGCCGCATTTGCTCCGCCAATGGTGGCTTACCACCCATGGTGAAGCGCAGCAGATTCTATGCAGCTCAGGCAATGGCTGCATGATGCGGCTACTCTTTGAGTTTTATCTGTCAACTGATATTGACAATATCACGTAGTCGTAGGTGGACTGCACCGCATGGGTGGCATATTTGCGCCACTCTTCCTCTGTGGCGGCGTTCTCGCTTACCACCCGCAGCTTGCGGTCCAGAATGCCAATGCGCCGGG
>OGFI01001517.1_pt1 | contig 10896 bp, 6 predicted proteins | sample 1570901 | NCBI WGS metagenome assembly OGFI01 (sample SAMEA2582018, study PRJEB24529) | metagenome | biome: Human gut stool | place: China | collected 2011 | reverse complement strand
AGAGATGAAAAAGAGCAGGAAGATTCAATTGATTTAGGAAGCAACTATTTAAAACTATGAAGATTCCTGCTTTTTTGTTATACAATTATATTTGTGAAAAATGATTCCCGCTTTATTGATGCAGCAAAATATAATTCCCATTATAATCCTGGAATATTTGAGGCAAAGAAAGGTGCGTTTGTGACATTTGATGTACCAGCTAAGACGAGCCTGGTAATTAAGCTTGAAAATGATACGAGTTATAAAGAGTATTATGTATATGAGAGTCTGGCGAATGATAAAAATAGCAAAACGGTTACTACGACCAGCTATGCTGTTAATAATTCTTCTGAGTCTGCAAAGAGATATTATGTATGGATTCCGAAAGAACAGGCAGAGAATGCGACAGTATCTGTGAAATTGATTCAGAATACTTCGCTTAGTGAAGTACCGGCATTACAGGTTGGCGATAATACGGTTACAACGGATGCGCAGGTGGTAGAATATACGAATTATGCGGGGGAAACTGATTGTTGGAATGGACATGTATATCAGTTTACTGTGCCGGATGCGGGAACATATGCCATTGGATTAAAGTATACTGGAACAGATATGAATACATTTAAGTCTATGGAACTGCAACAGTATACGTTGAACGAAAGCGGTTATATATCGGAATATACAAATACAGTTAGCACGAATAACCATGATAAGATAGATGTATTGACATCGAATCTGGAAAACGGAAAAACCTATTATTTTAAACTTCAATACACAGTCGATAATCAGGCGGTTACAGAAGCAAAAGATATGCAGGGTGTTACAATCTTCATAGAGAAGGATGTACCGGAAATAAAGGATATTCTGGATTCTGCACAAACGATAACAACAGCAACAGAAGATGCTGTATCGGATGAAGATAAGCAGATTGTGAAGATTGACAGAAGTGTGTTCTGTGGTAAGTTGTATCAGATCACGATTCCTGCGGACTATGAAGCTGCAATTGAGGCAGATAAGGGAAGAGTTGACATTTACGAGCAGGTAAGTGGAGCTATGGTCGATACATCGGATTATGTACGATCCAGTAATTGGAACGAAAATGCGATAAAGGGCGTTCTTCAGAACAACAGTGATGAAGCTAAGACCTATTATGTGCTTGTAAAGAGTCCGTTCTCGAAGGTTACGTTTGGCGAGTTCAAACAGCAGACACCTGCAACTCCGATTGAGAGTGCCGATATTGCGGAACTTACATTGAAGGATGCAAAGCTGCTTAGCGATTTGAAAAAACAGAATATATCGTTTTCAGTATGGGATTATAATACAAACATAGTAAAGAATACGAAGAAACAAAGCTATTGGTTGAAGTTTACTGTACCGGAAAATGAAGTCTATACATTGCATACGAGTTATAGTGAGACTTACGGTGATGGAAGCTGGACATTTACAGTTTGGAGTTATTATGACAAATATGATGCATATGTATCTGGTGGAAATCATTTGGTTAATTCAGGAAACTATACTCGAAGAATGGATCGGTTTACAGAAGGAACCTATTATATTGCAATCGAGGGTTCCGAGGAATTGCTGCCGATTCAGATTTCTTTGAATCAGATGGCGAAGATTGATTCGTTAAAGGATAGTGCAGTTGAGATATCGGATGCTATCATACAGGCGGGTTCAGTTACGTTGCCAAAGCTTGAAAAGGAATATGCATATCTGGTAGGCTATGACAATAACTTCTCTTTTGATTATGGTAATCTTATGAAGGTTACTGTTCCAAAACATACAACCTATATGTTCAAGTCTGAAGAATCTGGCTGGTATATGTATTTGTATGAGGAGGATTTTAACAAGGCAATAGAGGGTAACAATCAAGTATCTGCAGTAAATACAACAGATACGGATAAGACGTATTATATTTGGAGTCGTATAAGCGAATATTCAGAAACGATAACAATCGATGTAAGTCAGGTTGAACTTCTTTCTGCAAAGTTTGACACAGCAGAAAAGCTGGAAAAAGGTAACACAGTGACGTATCAGTACAGTGAATCAGATCAATCCTATATGAAAGATGTAACGTATTATGATGGAATGGGAGGATCTACGGTTTACCAATATAAGCATGCGAAATTGTATTATCTGGATGCTCCGGGTATGTATAGTCTGAGTCTGACATCCAAACAGGATGCTTCCAATGTATCTGTGACTGTATTTGATAAGAATCAATACATAATAGGAACATATGCATTTGAAAACAAGGCGTATGAGAATGATTACTATCTAGTGGATGGAGAAAAAACATATATTCTGATTTCACAGGATAGTGAGAATCCGGATGCAGAGATTGAACTTACGTTATCCGATGTAAAAGAGGATCGATTGCTGACATCCAATCTGGCAGAAGCAGAAACAATCAAAGAAGAGAAGACTGCCCTTACAAATCAGGATGAAAAGAAATATGTATTCAAATGCAAGGGTGAAGATGCGAACACAGGAAATATAGAAGAAAGTTATGCTAAAACAACTGGAAAGCTGTATAAATATGTTGTAGAGCCGTGGTCAGATATCAGGTTTACCGCAGATACGTTCCAAGGCAGAATCTGGATTTTTGATCAGGATGGTAATTTCCAGACTTACGAGGATGTCTGGTATGATACGATGAATTACATATATACAAATGATTCGTCGGCGTATGTGGATCTGTATCTGATGTCAGACAAACGTGGTGATTTGGATGGAACATTGACAATCAAAAAAATAAACTCCGCTGTGCCATTGGGAAAATATGCAGAGCTGGCAATCGAATTACCAGAATCATATACCACATCCGTGGATAAAATCTTGACGGTTCAGCGACCATATAAGGATGCAGATTATGAGGTAGCGTACAAAGAAGCAACTGGTAAACTGTACAGCTTCGAGGTTCCTGCAAAGAATAAGGTAGAGATTACAGCAACGAAGAATGCAGGACTTGTCGTTTATACTGATCTGGGTGATGCACCAATTGCAGATGAGACGTCAAGTGTGACATTTAATAATCTTGCAAATGAAGAACAGACTTATTATTTGTGGGTAGAAGGGGACAATGACGGTGTTGTTGTAACAACGACAAAGACATCGTTAGAATCAAAGAAAGAAACAACGGAGAATGGTGAGAAGGTTGAGACGACCGTAGATACAACCGATGATGACACGTTAATTATAATAGCAGAAGATAAGGACACGGCTGGAAAAGTAGCGGATGCGACAGTCAAGGTAGAACAAAAGGGTGGCATCTCAGAGGATGCAATCAAGAAGAGTATTGATGTTGTATCACAATATAACTCGGATAATGACGGTAAGGAGCAGATCAGCAACATTCAGGCATCTTACACAGATGACAGTCAGGCAACCGTATCTTCAGATGTATTGAACAGCTTGAAGGATGCACAAGTTTCATTGGAAATCAGCAAGAAAGCATCGGACGGAACGGTAGAATATACGTGGAGCTTTGATGCAGATTCTCTGAAGGAAACAGAGGTTACAGGCGGCGTGAACACAAAGCTGGAAGTATTTGAGGATGCAGAAGGCTATGGAAATCAGAAGGTAGTTGAAGAATTGACCGATCCAGATGCAACGAAGTGTGTAGTGGCATTTGCACATGATGGTGAACTTCCAAAGAATACGAAGGTAACAATCGCAGTTGGCGACCAGTATGCAGATGGAACTACGGTTTATTACTACCATATCAACAAAGAGACAAATGTATTAGAGCCAATCGACAGTGTTGTAGTAAAGGATGGAATGGTTACATTGGTACTTAGCCATTGCTCTGATTATGTAATATGCGACAAGAAGGTTTGTAAGCATGAGAAAACAGAAGTCAGAAACGCAAAGGAAGCAAGCTGTACAGAAGCAGGATATACCGGTGATACTTATTGTGTGGACTGTGACACGAAGCTTGCAACAGGTGAAGTAATCGCCAAGAAAGATCACACATCCAGCGACTGGATCGTAGATAAGGCAGCAACCGTCGATGCAGAGGGAAGCAGACATAAGGAATGTACCGTCTGCAAGACCGTTCTTGCAAAGGAAGCAATCGCAAAGCTTCCAGCACCAACACCGACGCCAGAACCAGTTGTGATACCGGATGTGACAATCCGTTACACAACCCATGTACAGACCTTTGGCTGGCAGGGCGACGAGAACAATGCAAGCAAGTGGTTTGTAAATGGTAAGATGGCTGGTACAAGTGGCAAGGCAAAGAGACTGGAAGGCATCAAGATCCGTGTTTACGGAAATGACAACCTTGGAATCCAGTACACAACCCATTGCCAGAGCTACGGCTGGTTGCCTTGGTCCGCAAATGGTGAGATGAACGGAACTGAGGGTGAAGCAAAGCGATTAGAGGCAATCAAGATCCAGCTTACAGGCGCAGATAAGGATAAGTACGATGTTTATTACAGAGTGCATGCACAGTCATATGGCTGGCTTGGCTGGGCGAAGAATGGCGCACCATCTGGAACTGCAGGTTATGCAAAGAGACTGGAAGGTATCCAGATCGTGGTAGTGAAGAAGGGCGCAGCTGTACCGGGTGTCAATTACGCAGGTGTTAACGCAGCATCTGGCGTACATCAGGCAAAGAGTTATATTGCAAAGGCTGGTTCTTCTCCAGTGGTTGGCAATCAGGCAACTTCAAATACAAATCCAAGTGTGGCTGGAGAGGCAAATGTCAATGTTGCATACCGCACACACGTACAGACCTTTGGCTGGCAGGGATGGAAGTATAACGGACAGATGAGTGGTACTTCCGGACAGGCAAAGAGACTCGAAGGTATCAACATCAAGCTTACAAATAAGCCATACAGTGGAAGCATTGTTTACACAACCCATGTACAGACTTACGGCTGGCAGGGAAATGAAAACAATCCAAATACTTGGAGGCGCGATGGAGATATGTCTGGTACAAGTGGAGAGGCGAAGCGTCTCGAAGCAATCCGTATTGCACTGACTGGCGAGATGGCAGAGCATTACGATGTATATTACCGTGTACATGCACAGAGCTTTGGCTGGCTTGGCTGGGCAAAGAACGGCGAAGCAGCAGGAACCGCAGGACTTGCGAAGAGACTGGAAGGAATCCAGATCGTGCTTGTACCAAAGGGTGGTAATGCACCAGCGAGAAGCTATCAGGGTATCACCAGTGTGAAAACACAGGCATATATCAAAAAATAAGCAGTAAAAACAGGGCTTCGGGGAGTGAAATCCCCGGAGCTTTTTTTGTCTAAAATATTGAAAGTAAGGGAAGAATGTGCTAAAATACCTAAGTTTGTTGTAGTTGAGTATGTATATAGAGATGAGGAAAGAGATATGCAGATTACAAGAGAAGATGTAAGAAACGTAGCAATTATCGCCCATGTCGATCATGGTAAGACAACCCTCGTGGACGAACTGTTGAAGCAGAGTGGTGTATTTCGTGACAATCAGGAAGTCGCAGAGCGTGTCATGGATTCGAATGACATCGAGCGTGAGAGAGGTATCACAATCCTTTCTAAGAACACCGCAGTTACTTATAAGAATACGAAGATTAACATCATTGATACGCCGGGCCATGCTGATTTCGGTGGCGAGGTAGAGCGTGTCTTAAAGATGGTAAATGGCGTTATCCTCGTGGTAGATGCATTTGAAGGTGCGATGCCACAGACGAAGTTCGTGCTCAAAAAAGCACTGGAACTGGATCTGAACGTAATCGTGTGTATCAATAAAATCGATCGTCCGGAGGCAAGACCGGCAGAAGTAGAAGAGGAAGTATTGGAGCTTTTATTAGAGCTTGATGCAAATGAGAAGCAGCTTGACTGCCCATTTGTTTACGCATCCGCAAAGGCAGGTATCGCATCCCTTTCACCAGATGAACCGGGTACAGATATGCAGCCATTGTTCGAGACGATCCTGAAATATATTCCGGCACCAACCGGTGATCCAGATGCAGGTACACAGATTCTGATCAGTACGATTGATTATAATGAGTATGTTGGCCGTATCGGTGTAGGTAAGGTGGATAATGGTACGATCAAGCTGAATCAGGATGCAATCATCGTAAACCATCATGAGCCTGACAAGTACCGCAAGGTAAAGATTGGTAAGTTATATGAGTTTGAAGGTCTGAACAAGGTGGAAGTGAACGAGGCAGGCATCGGCTCGATCGTAGCGATTTCCGGTATTTCCGATATCCACATCGGTGATACAATCTGTTCACCGGATGATCCGGAACCAATTCCGTTCCAGAAGATTTCTGAGCCTACGATCGCCATGCATTTCATGGTAAATGATTCACCGCTCGCAGGTAAGGAAGGAAAGTTCGTTACTTCCCGTCATCTGCGTGACCGTCTGTTCCGTGAGTTAAATACTGATGTTTCTCTGCGTGTGGAAGAGACAGACACGACTGAGAGCTTTAAGGTATCTGGACGTGGTGAGCTGCATCTGTCTGTATTGATCGAGAACATGCGTCGTGAGGGCTATGAGTTCGCAGTAAGTAAGGCAGAGGTTATCTATAAGGAAGATGAGAAGGGCAAGAAGTTAGAGCCGTTCGAGATTGCAGTCATTGATGTGCCAGATGAATTCTCCGGTACCGTTATCAATATGCTGAATCAGCGTAAGGGTGAGCTGCAGGGTATGGCACCAACTGGAAATGGTACAACGAGACTGGAGTTCTCAATTCCATCCCGTGGACTGATTGGTTTCCGTGGTGATTTCATGACCGCTACCAAGGGAAATGGTATCATCAATACGATGTTTGATGGTTATCAGCCATACAAGGGCGATATGAATTACAGAAGTCAGGGTTCTCTGATCGCGTTTGAGTCAGGAGAGAGTATCACATATGGTCTGTTCAATGCACAGGAGCGTGGAACACTCTTTATCGGACCGGGCGAGCAGGTCTACGGCGGTATGGTCGTTGGACAGTGCGGTAAGGCAGAGGATATCGAAGTAAATGTCTGCAAGAAGAAGCAGCTTACGAATACACGTGCATCCGGTTCCGATGATGCGCTGAAGCTGACACCTCCAAAGATCCTTTCTCTGGAGCAGGCACTGGATTTCATTGATACTGACGAGCTTCTGGAGATCACACCGAAGTCCATCCGTATCCGTAAGAAGATTCTGGATCCAACACTTCGTATGCGTGCAAAGCGTGCAATGCAGTCGAATTAATCTGTCGAAAACCATCATATTAAACAACGTTAAATTTGTGCAAAATTGACGGATTTCTCTTTATTTTTTGTGGAAGATTTATGCGCGGTGTGATAAAATAAAAAAGACGGAGCGGAATACATAGGAGATGTGTATTTTGCTGAAAAATAACAGGAGGAGGTTACTATGGGTTTAACAATATGGCTGATTATAACTGTGATACTGATCGTGGTTGAGATCATTACACTCGGACTTACGTCCATATGGTTCGCAGGCGGTGCATTTGTGGCAGGACTGATCTCGCTGACCGGTGCACACTGGTTGGTGCAGCTTCTTGTGTTTGCGGTTGTGTCGACGTTGCTTTTTGTGTTTACCCGGCCATTTGCGGCGAAGCATCTGATGAAGAATGTGGAGAAGACGAATGTAGACAGTCTGATTGGAAAAGAAGGAATCGTCAAGCAGGAGATCAACAATCTGGAGGCACAGGGTGTTGTGAAGCTTTCGGGCATGGAATGGTCTGCACGTTCCGCAGATGATTCGAAGATTGCTGCGGGAGAGAAGGTTCTCGTGCAGAGCATCGACGGCGTGAAGCTCATCGTGACGAAGAGCACACAGGCATAGGATAGTATAGAAGAGTTGATTGAAAAAGGGAGGCAGAAAGATGAATGGAGCACAGATATTAGGTATTTTTCTTGTAATTTTGGTTGTTGTAGTGATTTGCAGTTCTATACGTGTTGTACCACAGGCACATGCATATGTCATTGAGCGTCTGGGAACATACAATACGACATGGTCAGCAGGTCTGCATTTGAAGACGCCTTTGATTGATAAGGTAGCACACCGCATTTCTATGAAAGAGCAGGTTGTTGATTTTGCACCACAGCCGGTAATCACAAAAGATAACGTAACAATGCAGATTGATACGGTTGTATTTTTCCAGATCACGGATCCGAAGCTGTTTGCTTATGGTGTTGAGAATCCGATCATGGCGATCGAGAATCTGTCTGCCACAACTCTGCGAAATATCATCGGTGACATGGAGCTTGACGAGACACTGCCATCCCGTGAGACGATCAATACCACGATGCTTACTTCCCTGGATGCTCTGACAGATCCTTGGGGTATCAAGGTCAACCGTGTCGAGCTGAAGAATATCATTCCACCGGCAGCTATTCAGGATGCGATGGAAAAACAGATGAAGGCAGAGCGTGAGAGACGTGAACAGATCCTGATTGCAGAAGGTGAGAAGAAGTCCGCAATTCTTCGCGCAGAAGGACAGAAGGAGTCTCTGATTCTTTCCGCAGAGGCAGAAAAGCAGTCCGCAATTCTGCGTGCAGAGGCGACAAAGGAAGCAACCATCCGCCGTGCCGAAGGTGAGGCAGAAGCAATCCTGAAAGTACAGCAGGCAAACGCAGATGGTATCAAGTTCCTGAATGAAGCTGCACCAGATCAGGCGGTTCTTACATTGAAGAGTCTTGAGGCATTTGCCAAGGCAGCAGACGGAAAAGCAACGAAGCTGATTATTCCGAGTGAGATTTCCGGTATTGCAGGGCTTGCGTCTTCCCTGACAGAGATTGTGACGAAAAATAGTGAGTCGTAGACAGGAGGAAGTTTTGAATGAGTGATAAGGCATCTGCACAACAGGATTTACTAAAGGAGCTATACAACTACAGTGCAACTATCATTCCCGGAACGGAGACACTGATTGCAGAACTCAGACACAACCGGCAGTCCGATACGGACGAGCTGTTCAATCTGGTGATTCAGGGAATCAACTGGGAGATCGAAGTGTTTAATAACTGTGAGGATCTGATTAACCGGGATGAACAAAGAATTGACAAAGGCAGGATGGCGTCCGCAGTCGGACGCCTCGGCAAAGTGCTGCAGGAAAAGGATGATATCAAGCTTGCAGCGTCTCTGGAGGTGGACTTTTTACCGTTCTTAAAGGCGATGAAACGTGTTGCAGAGACGATGAATGTGTAAAAAAATGTAAAATTTAGTATTATTTACCATTCCAATGAGCTTTTTTAAGAAAAAATTATAAAAATTGCCTAAAAGTGTTTCACTTTTTTAGGTTTAATGCTATAATACAAACATATTATGCTAAAAGGGGTGACATTATGATTAAAAAAGAAATGATAGCTATGCTTTTAGCAGGCGGACAGGGAAGTCGTCTGGGCGTTTTGACTTCTAAGCTTGCTAAGCCGGCGGTTGCATTTGGTGGAAAATACAAGATTATTGATTTCCCACTCAGCAACTGTATTAATTCGGGGGTTGATACTGTCGGCGTGTTGACACAGTATAGACCACTCCGGCTCAATCAGCACATCGGTATCGGTATCCCATGGGATCTGGATCGAAGTATTGGTGGTGTAACCGTACTTCCTCCATACGAGAAGAGTGCAAACAGCCAGTGGTATACAGGTACTGCGAACGCAATCTATCAGAATCTTGAGTATATTGACTACTACAATCCAGACTATGTACTGATTCTCTCCGGAGATCATATCTACAAGATGGATTATGAGGCGATGCTTGACTATCACAAGACAAGCAAGGCCGATATCACATTGGCAACCTATCAGGTACCAATGGAGGAAGCAAGCCGTTTCGGTGTTGTTATCACAGACGATACCGGATGTATTCAGGAGTTTGAAGAAAAACCGGAGCATCCACGCAGCAACAAAGCGTCTATGGGTATTTACATATTTAACTGGAAGGTGCTTCGTGAGGCTTTGACAGCACTGAAAGATCAGCCATCCTGTGACTTTGGTAAGCATATCATTCCATACTGCCATGAGCGTGGAAGTAAGATCTGTGCTTACGAGTACAAGGGCTATTGGAAGGATGTAGGAACACTTGGTTCTTACTGGGAAGCAAATATGGAGCTCATCGACCTGATTCCGGAGTTCAATCTGTACGAGGAATACTGGAAGATCTACACGAAGAGTGATATTATCGAGCCACAGTATCTCTCCGCGGATTCCGTTGTGGAGAAGAGCATCATCGGTGAAGGAACCGAGGTATACGGTACTGTACAGCATTCCGTTATCGGTTCCGGCGTTACGATCGGAAAGGGCGCTGTAATCAAGAATTCCATTATTATGAATGGTGCAGTGATTGGTGACGGTGTCGTTATGGACAAGGCAATTATCGCAGAGGGTGTTCATATTGGAGACAACGCAGAACTTGGTGTCGGCGAGGAAGTTCCAAATGAACTTGCACCACATATCTACTCATATGGTCTTGTAACAATCGGAGAGAATTCCGTAATTCCGGCAGGCGTTAAGATTGGTAAGAACGTTGCCATCTTTGGTGAGACAACCATTGACGAATATCCGGATGGATTGTTAAAGAGTGGGTCTAGTATTATAAAGGCAGGTGAGTAGAATGAGAGCAATCGGTATTATTTTAGCAGGTGGAAATAGCAGCAGAATGGGAGAGCTGTCTGCAAAGAGAGCAGTTGCAGCTATGCCAATCGTGGGAAGCTATCGTGCAATCGATTTCACACTTTCCAACATGACAAACTCCCATATCCAGAAGGTAGCTGTTTATACACAGTATAATTCACGTTCGTTGAACGAGCATTTGAATTCTTCCAAGTGGTGGGATTTCGGTAGAAAACAGGGTGGACTTTATCTGTTTACACCAACAATCACAGCGACAAACAGCTATTGGTACAAGGGAACTGCAGATGCGTTGTATCAGAATATCAGTTTCCTGAAATCAGCGCATGAGCCATATGTAGTTATT
>OGFI01001509.1_pt1 | contig 10947 bp, 10 predicted proteins | sample 1570901 | NCBI WGS metagenome assembly OGFI01 (sample SAMEA2582018, study PRJEB24529) | metagenome | biome: Human gut stool | place: China | collected 2011 | reverse complement strand
TTCCCGGCTGAGGCCAACGGCGGCGTGAACATGCTGAAGAACATCGGCGCTGCCCTGAAGGGTGCCCGCTGGATGTGCACCGGCGGCGTCAACGCCAAGAACGTCAACGATTACCTGGGCTACGACCAGATCTTCGCCGTCGGCGGCACCTGGATGTGCAAGAGCGACGTCATCAAGGCTGGCGACTGGGCAAAGATCACCGCACAGAGCAAGGAAGCCGTTGACACCATGCTGGGCCTGAAGCTGATGCACGTCGGCATCAACACCGGCAACGAGGAAGAGGCCATGAAGGTGGCCAACCTCATCGGCGGTCTGCTGAACATGAAGGTCGCTCCCGGCAACTCCAGCATCTTCGTCGGCAACAAGGAGTTCGAGATCATGAAGAAGCCCGGCCGCGGCACCAATGGCCACATCGCCATCGGCTGCAACAACGTGGACCGCGCCATCTATCACCTGACCCAGCGCGGCGTGAAGTTCGACCTGGACTCCAAGAACGTCAAGAACGGCAAGACCGTCGCCTGCTACTTCGCAGACGAGATCGGCGGCTTCGCCTTCCACCTCGTTCAGGCCTGAGCATTTCCTTCTGCCATGCTCCGCCGCACCGGTCTTCCCTGCGGCGGGCGGATATAAGAACCAACAAAAAAGGAGAATATCACAATGAAAGTCGTTACTTTTGGCGAACTGATGGTCCGTCTGCAGCCGTTCAACTATGAGCGTTTCGTTCAGGCTAACAGCCTGGAGTTCACCTTCGGCGGCGGCGAGGCCAACGTTGCAGTCTCTCTGGCAAACTACGGCCTGGACGCTGCTTTCGTCACCAAGCTGCCCGCACATGCCATCGGCCAGGCCGCTGTCAACAGCCTGCGCCGCTACGGCGTCGATACCAGCATGATCACCCGCGGCGGTGACCGTGTCGGCATCTACTACAACGAGAAGGGCGCTTCCCAGCGTGGTTCCGTCTGCATCTACGACCGTGCCAACAGCGCCATCCAGCTGGCTCAGCCCTCTGACTTCGACTGGGACAAGATCTTCGAGGGCGTGGACTGGTTCCACTTCACCGGCATCACCCCGGCTCTGGGCGAGAACGTCGTTGAGATCTGCCGCGAGGCCTGCAAGGCTGCAAAGGCACACGGCGTGAAGATCAGCTGCGACCTGAATTACCGCGGCAAGCTGTGGACCCGTGAGCAGGCCCGTGCTGCCATGACCGACCTGTGCCAGTATGTTGACGTCTGCATCTCCAACGAGGAGGATGCAAAGGACGTCTTCGGCATCGAGGCTGAGGCTACCGACATCTACGGCGGCAAGCTGAACGCTGAGGGCTACAAGAGCGTTGCCAAGCAGCTGGCTGACAAGTTCCACTTCGAGAAGGTTGCTATCACCCTGCGTGAGAGCCACAGCGCATTCGACAACGGCTGGAGCGCTATGCTGTACGATGTTGCTTCCAACGAGTACTGCTTCTCCAAGAAGTACGACCTGCACATCATCGACCGCGTTGGCGGCGGCGACTCCTTCGGCGGCGGCCTGATCTACAGCCTGCTGACCGGCAAGAGCACCCAGGAGGCTGTTGAGTTCGCAGTTGCTGCTTCTGCTCTGAAGCACTCCATCGAGGGCGACTACAACATGATGACCGTCTCCGAGGTCGAGAAGCTGGCTGGTGGCGACGGTTCCGGCCGTATCCAGCGCTGATCGCAGGAGGGAGTCCGATATGGATATCCGCTATTCCTGCAACCAGAAGGATTTCAAGCGCTATACCACCGAGGAGATGCGCGACGAGATGCTCATCACCGGCCTGTACAAGGCCGATGAGGTCGTAGCCGTGTACAGCCATGTGGACCGCATGGTCACGCTGGGCTGTATGCCGGTGCACGAGACCGTGTCCATCGACAAGGGCATTGATGTCTGGGCCAACTTTGGCACCCACTATTTCCTCGAACGCCGCGAGATCGGCATGTTCAACATCGGCAAGGATTCCACCGGCATCGTGGTGGCCGACGGTGTCGAGTACAAGCTGGGCTATAAGGACTGCCTGTACATCACCAAGGGCACCAAGGAAGTGACGTTTGCTTCCGCCGACCCGGAGCATCCGGCCAAGTTCTACATGGTCTCCGCTCCGGCGCACTGCTCGTACGAGACCCGCCTCATCAAGATGGCCGATGCGAACCATCGTCCTCTGGGCAGCGTCGAGACCTGCAACAAGCGCACCATCAACCAGTTCATCCACCCGGATGTGCTGAAGACCTGCCAGCTGAGCATGGGCATGACCGCGCTGGAGCCGGGTTCCAACTGGAACACGATGCCCAGCCACACCCATGAGCGGCGGATGGAGATCTACACCTACTTTGAACTGCCTGAGGGGCAGGTGGTGTTCCACATGTGCGGCGAGCCGACGCAGACCCGTCACATCGTGATGCACAACGAGGATGCTGTCATCAGCCCCTCGTGGAGCATCCACAGCGGTGTCGGCACCTCGAATTATACGTTCATCTGGGCAATGGGCGGCGAGAACATGGAGTTTGACGACATGGACAACATCGCCACCACCGACCTGCGCTAAAAAACACCAGCAAGCCCCGTACCGCTCAACCGGCACGGGGCTTTTTGCAAAAAACGGAGGTAATATATCAATGAATCTGTCTGCATTTGATCTGAAGGGCAAGGTCGCCCTCATCACCGGCGGCGCACACGGCATCGGCTTCTCCATTGCCGTTGGCATGGCACAGTGCGGCGCTACCGTCTGCTTCAACTGCTCCAACGAGGGCAGCCTGGAAAAGGGCATTGCCGCCTACAAGGAGGCCGGTGTCGAGGCACACGGCTATGTGGCCGATGTCACCGACGAGGCCGCCGTCAACGCCATGGTTGCCAAGATCAAGGAAGAGGTCGGCCCCGTGGACATTCTGGTCAACAACGCCGGTCTGATGAAGCGTGTGCCCATGATCGAGATGAGCCACACCGATTTCCTGCGCGTCATCGACGTGCACGTCGGCGGTGCGTTCAACTGCTCCAAAGCCGTCCTGCCCGACATGATCGCCAAGCGCGAGGGCAAGATCATCAACATCTGCTCCATGATGAGCGAGCTGGGCCGCGAGACCGTCTCCGCCTACGCTGCCGCTAAGGGTGCCCTGAAGATGCTGACCAAGAACATCGCCTCTGAGTACGGCGAGTACAACATCCAGTGCAACGGCATGGGCCCTGGCTACATTGCCACCGCCCAGACCGCTCCCCTGCGCGAGATCCAGCCGGACGGCAGCCGTCATCCCTTCGACACCTTCATCTGCGCCAAGACCCCCGCAGGCCGCTGGGGTGACCCCGAAGACATGGTCGGCCCCTGCGTCTTCCTGGCTTCCCACGCTTCTGACTTCGTGAACGGCCAGATCCTCTACGCCGACGGCGGCATCCTCGCCTACATCGGCAAGCAGCCTAAGTAAGTTCCGCGAACACTGCAAAGCCCCCTGCGTGGCCAGATCATTTGGTCACGCAGGGGGCTTGTTTTATGATTGCCTGTATTTTGTCTGGCCATGCCGCAAGGATTCAATTGTCCTTCGTTCTTTTTATCGCATAGCCAATTTAGCCGCGCTTGGCAGGCAAACGCTCTTATCCGCATCCAATTCTCGCAGCCGCTCTGCTTGACTTTTCCGTGCTGGGCCGCTATAATAAAAACAGAAAAGGTGCTGTCCCGCAATGGCCAGCTTCCTACTCGGTAGTCAAAAGGATTGACCGCACAAGCTTGGACACTGTGGGCGGTCAATCCTTTTTGATTTTGTCCGTTTTCCTCTGCAAAGTCTTTTCGATGACCTCAAGGGTCAGGCGAATCACATCGACAAGCAAACTCAGCAAGCTGAGAATAAATGTCAAAAGTGTAAGAAGCTCCATCAGATTCATTTGGCATCCCTCCCTTCGCCGCAAGGCTCCGGGAAGTTTCCCTCAAAAAGGTTCCGTTCCCGGAATCCTGCTTCACTTCATGTAGAAGCAACGCAAAAGCCGAGTCGGGAAGCATGACCACACCTAAAAATGCAGACAGCACCTTACCGCCTTCCGGCGGTATTTTTATTGTAGCATAAGATTTGACAAATTACAACATACCCCCGGCCCAGCAGGAATGGTCCTGTGAGCCGGGGGCTTTTTCCTTTCTTACGTCAGCTTATAAATCATCCGACGCCAGAACTCGTTGATGCTTCGGTTGGTGAGGTCCTGCAGCCATTCAATGCCGAGGGCCTGCAGTTCCTTGCTGTGGTCCGCAGCAGGAGTGTAGGAGATATCCAGCCCGCGCAGGTTGGGCGAACCGGCGGCGATGCGCTTGCACAGGTCGGCGGTGAGGTCCAGATGGTTCATCAGGTCCAGATACTTCAGGTCCGGCATCCGGGTCAACGGTTCGTAATCCAGACCCTTGCAGGTCTTCTCGTCGCCCACGCCAAGGCCCATGTCCAGGAACTCAATGTGCGTTCGGGTTAAGGGGTCCAGGCTGGGGTACATGGTGCCGGTTCCGATGCTCAGATACCGCAGTTTGGGCAGTGTCGTCAGCGGCTCCAGCGAAGCCAGTTCATTCGACGAACTCAGGCCCAGCACCTCCAACTCCTGCAAGCCCTCCAAGGGGCTTAGATCAAGCGCTCCACAGTTGGAAAGGGTCAGGCTTTCCAGCTTCGTCAGCTCCGCCAGAGGGGCCAGCGTTGCGGGTTTGGCACCATAGAGCGAGAGCACTTTCAACCCGGTGCAGGCTTCCAGTCCGGACAGGTCTGTCAGACTGTCGTAAGGCACTTTTGCCGTATAATAGAACACTTGCAGGCTGTCAAAATGCCGCAGATCGTTCAGGCTGGTCAGGTTCTCAAGATTTCCGCCCTCAGCCAGATATGACGCATTCTTTGCGCTGTCAGCCGTATTGAAAACGGCACCCTCGGTCGGCTCTGTCCATGCGGCATCCACGCCGTTTGCGCTGATCCGCAGCACCTGAATCTCCCACACGTCGCTGTGCAGGATGTCCCCTTCCGGCTGATTGAGCACGAAGCGGATGTGGGCTTCCATGGCGGGGTCTTCCCACTGGATGACATAATCTTCGCCGTGCTCGACCGTTTGGGATGGGACCTCGACCTGCCGCTCACTCACGACCCATTTCGTCAGGTCGCTGCGGCTGTGCGGAAGATTCTGGTTCGGCCTGCCCGTACAGGCACACAGCAGCAATGCCGCCGCAAGCACCCACACGAAAAATTTTGTCCGCTTCATGGAAACACCTCCTATTCCATCGTTCACTGTCAGAATATCATTTCAATCTCATCAACGTCAATAGTTTTTTCAAGTTTTTCTCCATGTTCCTTGTCGGAGCGCTCAATTTATCTCAAAAAAGTTTAAGATTTCACACTTTTGTAAAGTATTTTTCCTTGCATTTTTCGTCGTTTTCGGTATAATAGTTACTCGTGAGCAACTTTCAGACGAAGTTGTCTCATGAAGGAACTTTTCACATTTAACAAGGAGAATCTATCACTATGAAACTGAAAAATGCTGCTGTCGTCGCTGCTGCTCTGGCACTGGCCGTCGGCATGACCGCCTGCGGTTCTTCCTCTTCCTCTACCGCTGCTTCTTCCACCGCCTCTTCCGTGGCTTCCTCTGTTGCTGCTTCTTCCGAGGCTGCAAGCTCTGAGGCTGCTGTCGAGCCCGCTGAGTACACCGTGTACAACACCACCGGTTCCACCGTTTCCGAGCTGTACCTGTATGTTGCCGGCTCTGAGGACAAGGGCGAGAACCTGGCCGGTGAGGGCCTGGCAGACGGCGAGAACGTCGTTCTGACCCTGCCGGAGGATGCTGACCAGTCCGCAAAGTACGTCCTGGAGTTCACCACCGAGGACGGCACCACCCAGAGCTTCGACACTCTGAGCTACGAGGTCGCTCCCATCTCCCTGCTGAGCGCTGACGCCGCAGCAGGTGCTACCCCCATCGCTTTCTCTGCTCCGGAGCAGTAATTTCTGCGGCAACGCCGCAAATAAAAAATCCCCCAAAATCGGAAAAGCGTTTGTGCCGAATGGCACACCGCCCGATTCTGGGGGATTTTGTTCTGCTTTGGGATTATCAAGGGCGAGCAGCCCTTGATTCGTGCCTCCCGCGCTTCGAAAGTAGCGGGCGCTTTTCTGGTTCTCTTTTGGCGCGCAAAAGAGAACATCGCGTCCTTAGACCTTCTCGATGGTAATGGTCCACTCGCTGGTCAGGGCCTCATCCGGCTCCAGGACCTCGTGCTTTCCTTCTTCGTTGACGCTGTTGGCCCAGCCGTTCCAGGGCTCCATGCAGACGAAGCTCTCCGCGTCCTGCTGCCAGAGCACACCGTTGTTGAAGCTGTCGTCGGCGTCCACCGTGACCTTGTGGCCGTTGCCCTTGTCGGTGAAGCTCATCGGGAACTCCACGCCCGTCATCAGGCGGATGGTGTTGTCGGTGCCTTCCTTGCGGGTCAGGGTGATCTTCTCCGGAGCGGCAGGCTGCTCGCCCTTGGCGTTCTCGGAGCAGGTCTTGCACCGAATGTCAAAATCCACATTCTCCAGAGCGGAGGCCGTGAAATAGGGGTGATAGCCGAAGCTGAAGGGCATCGGGACATCGCCCTCGTTGATGACGGTCATGCTGATGGAAGCGGTGGTGCCGTTCAGATCGTAGTTCACCAGCAGGGTGAAATCAAACGGGTAGAGGAACTTGGTCAGCGGGGTAGACTCCAGGATCAGCGTCACACCGTCGGGGCCGACGCTCTCCACTTCCCAGGCGCACAGGTCGGCGAAGCCGTGGCACTCCATGGGGTAGGCCTTGCCGTCGAACAGATGGACGCCGCCGTCCGGGTTGCCGCAGCTGGGGAAGAGCACCGGCACACCGAACCGGGGGCGGTTGCACTCGCTGAAGTTGGGGCGGCGGGTCCAGATGTACTCGTCGCCGTCCAGCGTGAAGCCGGTGATCATGCCGCCGCGCTCCGGGGTGATGGTCAGGGCCGTCTTGGCAGCGGGGTCGGTGATGACGTACTGCTCGTAGCAGGCACCGCCTTCGGTAACATACTGAGTCGTGATCTGATTCATTTTAAGTCCTCCCTATTTTTCTGGCTTTCTGCCAGTTTTTCGAAATAGTAATCAACGCCATACCGGATGAAGTATTTTACAAGCCAAACTGCGCCGTAGATGATCGTTGCATAAACCAGCAGTGTGATCAAGAGCATTCCGGTTGTATTTACTGCCATAATAACACTTCCTTTCAGTATTTTACAAAAAGGCCGCCGTGCGCAAAACAAACGCACAGCAGCCTTTTGTATTTATAACACGACGCCGTCCTTAAAGATGGAGATCTCGCGGAAGCCGTGCTTCTCGGCCTTGGTCTGCTCGCCGCTTGCAACGCGGATGACCAGGTCCAGCAGGCCCTGTGCGGTCTCGTCGATGGTCTTTTCGCCGTCTGCGATGACGCCGGTGTTGTAGTCGATCCAGCCCGACTTCTTCTCTGCCAGCGGAGTGTTGGTGGAGATCTTCAGGGTGGGAGCCGGAGCCGAGAACGGCGTGCCGCGGCCGGTGGAGAACAGGATCAGGTGGGCACCTGCGGCCGTCATGGCCGTGGCAGACACCAGATCGTTGCCGGGGCCGTAGAGCATGTTCAGGCCCTTGGTGACCACCGGGTCGCCGTAGCCGATCACGTCCATGATGGGGGCCGTGCCGCCCTTCTGGACGCAGCCGCAGCTCTTGTCTTCCAGCGTAGTGATGCCGCCCTGCTTGTTGCCCGGAGAGGGGTTGTCGTAGACGACCTCATTGTGGCTGATGAAGTACTCCTTGAAGCCGTTGATCATCTTCTCCGCCTTGACGAAGACGTCGTGGTTGATGCAGCGGTCCATCAGGAAGCCCTCGGCACCGAACATTTCCGGCACCTCGGTCAGGACGGTGGAACCGCCGCGCTGGCCCAGCATATCGGAGAAGCGGCCGATGGTGGGGTTGGCGGTGATGCCGGACAGGCCGTCCGAACCGCCGCACTTCATGCCCACGACCAGCTCGCTCACCGGGATGGGCTCGCGCTGGAACTGACCGGCGTAAGCCGCCAGCTCCTTCAGGATGCTGCGGGCAGCGGCGAACTCGTCGTCCACGTCCTGGCAGGTCAGGAACTTGACGCGGTCGTGGTCATACTCGCCCAGCTCTTCGACGAACTGGTCGTGCTGCAGGTTCTCGCAGCCCAGATGGAGCACGAGGACCGCAGCGGCGTTCGGGTGGCGGACCAGCGCAGCCAGCAGCTTGCGGGTCTGGGCATGGTCGTGGCCGGTCTGGCTGCAGCCAAACGGATGGGTGAAGGTGTACAGACCCTCGATGCTGCCGGTGACGAGGTCCTGGTTATCGGCGACCATCTTCTTGGCGATGTCGTTGACACAGCCGACCGTGGGGATGATCCAGATCTCGTTGCGGATGGCAGCACGGCCGTCCTTGCGGCGGAAGCCCATAAAGGTCTCCGGGGCCACCTTGGGCAGCGGAGCCAGATCCGGCGCGGGGTTGTAGCTGTACTCCACCTCACCGGACAGGTTGGTGTGGACGTTGTGGGTGTGCATCCAGGTGCCCGGCTCGGCATCTGCGGTGGCATGGCCGATGGGGAAGCCGTACTTGATGACGTTCTCGCCGTTCCGGATGGGCTTCACGGCCATCTTGTGGCCCTGCGGGATGTCTTCCAGCGCGGTGACGGACAGGCCGTCCACCTCCACCAGTGTGCCCTTGGCGATGGGGTGCAGCGCGACCACAACATTGTCGATGGGGCTGATATGAATTGCCTGCGGCATAATAACTCTCCTTATAGGCCTTCCCCCTTGGGGGAAGTTTTCCTTCAGCTTACAGGCAGCTCTTGTAAGCAGCCTCGGCACCCTGGGTGCGGATCAGCTCCAGATCTGCCAGAACAGCGGCCTCCAGACCCTCGATCTTGGTCAGGTCCTGATCCCACATCTGGGTGTTGGTCAGGACTGCATGCACCAGCTCCGCAGCGGTATCGTCCTTGTGTGCGAAGTAGAAGTCCAGCGCCCATGCGTCGTCCTGGATCTTATAGGTGTTGCCGGCCGGGCGCTTGCAGATCAGGCCGTCTGCGGTGCGCTCCTGGATGTCGTTGGAATAGAAGGCAATGTAAGCAGCCAGGCTCATGGTCAGGCACTTGGGCAGCTGCTTCTGCTCCTCGATGTAAGCCAGGAAGGAAGGCATGTTGCGGGCCTTCCACTTGGAGGTGGAGTTCAGGGAGATGCTCATCAGCTCGTGGTTGATGAACGGGTTGTTGAAGCGGTCCTGCACAGCGGATGCGAAGTCTTCCAGATCCTTCTTGTCCAGCGGCAGGGTGGGGATGACTTCCTCGTGCAGCATCTTGTTCATGAAGCCGCGGATGGTGTCGTTGTGCATGCAGTCACGCACGATGTCAAAGCCTGCCAGGTATGCGCCCAGGACGAAGCCGGTGTGGGCACCGTTCAGGATGCGGACCTTGCGCTTCTTGTACGGGGTGACATCGGGCACGACCATGACGTTGACGCCGGCCTTCTTGAACGGGAGCTTGTCCTCCAGACCTGCGGGGCCCTCGATGACCCAGACGCCGAAGACTTCGCCGACGTCCAGAACGGCATCGTGGTAGCCGTTGGCCTCTTCCAGAGCAGCCAGCTCCTTCGGGTCACGGATGCGGCCCGGAACGATGCGGTCCACCAGAGTGGAGCAGAAGGTGTTGGCCTCGTTCATCCAGTCGATAAACTCTGCTTCCAGATTCCAGTCCTTGGCGTAGTTGTTGCAGCACTTCTTCAGCTCTTTGCCGTTGTTGTCGATCAGCTCGCAGCTCAGGATGACCAGGCCTTTGTCGGCAGCGCCCTGGAACGCCTTGTAGCGCTCATACAGAACACGGGTCAGCTTTGCGGGGAAGCTGTTGGGGGGCACCTGGTCGAATGCGCTGTCGCCCTGGGTGTAGGCGATGCCAGCCTCGGTGGTGTTGGATACAACAGTCTCCAGATCTGCCGAGCGGGCCAGAGCCAGCACTTCGTCCCACTTGTTGTCCACATAGGGGCAGACACAGTCGGACACGCAGGAGATCACACGCTTGGCATCGACCTTCTGGCCCTTCTCACTGCCGCGCAGATACAGGGTGTACAGACCCTCCTGCTCGTTGATCCAGTCGGCCATCTGGGGGAAGTTGCCGATGGGCTGCACCAGCTTGACTTTGCCGTTGTAGCCTGCTTTTTCGTTCGCGATATCATAGAAGTAATCCACGAATGCGCGCAGGAAATTGCCTTCGCCGAACTGCATGACCTTGACCGGTGCATCCTTCAGGATGTAGCCGTGGTAGCCCGTCTGCTCAAGAACCTTGTAATTCAAAGTTTCCATGTCTGTGTTCTCCTTTTAAGTTTGCTTTGCGGTTGCTTTGCTTCGCCTGAGAGGGCCGTGTGCCCTCCCCTTCTCTTCTCTATTTTATGCTGTTGTATACAAATAAGTCAAGTGCTTTTTGCTAGATTTTTGCCCAAAAACAGGTCATTTTTATAATTTCCAGCGGTTTTCACAAGGAAAAGTCTGAAAATTTGGCAGTTTTTCAGTTGTATACATCGGCATTTTTCGGTATACTAAAGGCAGGCGCAGCTTGCCCGCACAGGCAGGCGCAAACCCGACTGTTTTATCTATCCGATGAACGAATCAGAAAAGGAGTTCGACCCATGAAAGCATTTATGGATAAGGAATTCATGCTCCAGTCTGCCACGGCTCAGCATCTGTATCACGACTATGCAGAGGATATGCCCATCTGCGACTATCACTGCCACATCCCGCCCCGCGAGATCTACGAGAACCGCCGCTTCGACAACATCGCTCAGGTCTGGCTGGGCGGCCGCAACCCGGACGGCAGCTACTTCGGCGACCACTACAAGTGGCGCGTCATGCGCTCCAACGGCGTGCCTGAGGAGTACATCACCGGCGACAAGCCCGACCGCGAGCGTTTCCAGAAGTTCGCTGAGGCTCTGCCCAT
>OGFI01001507.1_pt1 | contig 10964 bp, 10 predicted proteins | sample 1570901 | NCBI WGS metagenome assembly OGFI01 (sample SAMEA2582018, study PRJEB24529) | metagenome | biome: Human gut stool | place: China | collected 2011 | reverse complement strand
GCATCACCGACGTTCTTCACATACTGCTCTAACAGCTCCTGTGCCCGCTGCTGCGCCTGCTGCAACAGGGATTCATCCGACTGGACATTCTCCAGCATATTTTCCTGTGCAGTCTTGATTGCTTCCGTCTGATCGTCCGCATTGATCTTCTCTGCGCCAAGTCCTTCACGGGTTGTGTAATAGGAGTCTTCATTTAACGACGTCTGATCCACCTGACAGCTAAGCACCTCTGCCTTTGGCATCGTGATCGTTACCTGATCGCCATCTACCTGCATATCCAGATTCGCAATGTCCACACCGAGCTTTACGATGCCGGAATACTCGATCCAAAGCTCTGCCGATGTATCCCACCACAGAACTTCCTTTTCCTTCGTCAGCTTTGCCACATTATGATAATAACATTTGAGTGTTGCCAGCTCACAGATTGTCTGCATCTGCGTAATGCTCAATTCTTTCGTTACTTCTTCACCTTTTTTTCCACATGCAGTGAACAGCATAATAACTGCAAGACAAAGGACCACGAATTTCTTTAATTTCTTCATTTGTTTCTCCTCCTTCGTCCCCTACTGAATCACCAGTTCATACGACTCATCCTGATTCTCTATGATCGGCATGAGCAGTGCCTTGACTGTATTCTCACAATTTTCTTTCGCCATCTGTAAGAACACTTCATTTCCCCGGCATTCAGAACCTGCATCCGCGATACATGCCGCATACGCTTCCTCGGATACATCTGCCGTGTTCGCACTCGTCTTGACAAACATATAGTCAAGCTAAGCCATATCGACATCGATCTGCGTGACCTGCAACTGCGGCAGCGTCACAATGATTTTCTTCGCCTGCCCTTCTCCGACATTGTCATCGATCTGAACATCAATATCTGCCATGTTGATACTTGCCTTCACTTCAGCCTCATAAGAGACATAGTAGGCAACCTTCGTCGGATGATTCTTCTGCGGCACCTCTGCCACACCGTTGTAGGTAATCTCACAGACTGATAAATCATCTATCTGCAACACCTGTTCTAGCTGGCTGCTTGTAAGGATCGTCGTCTCTACCTTCGGTTTCAACCCGAACCATCCAAGCTGCTTTGCAAGCTTATAGCCAACCACAACCAGAATAACTACGACCGCTAAGATGATCACCCACTTCAGAAGCTTTGTTACATCGCGGGCAGAAAGCTTCTGTCCTTTATCTTTATTCCTTTTGTGTTTGTTCTTCCTGCCCTGTTCTTGCATCCCAGTCTCTTTTGCTGTATCTTCTTCGATTTCGTTCATTCCGGATTTGCCCATATGTCGTCTCCTTATGCTTATTTTTCGCTTTCATCCGTATCGTTCACTTCTGCTCTCATATATAGCATATATACCCGCCTACTGTAGCGACACCTTATCTCCATCAATCTTAAAACAGCCAAAGCTCTTCAGGAAGCTGGAAAATTTGCTGTATCCATATTTCTTGATACTGAAATTCCGGTTCTCATTTTTTAACGTACTGTTTAAGAGTCCCATATTGCTGTTCTTCTGTGGATTCTTCTTCAGAATCTGAATAATCTGCTCCTCAATTTCCCTCTTCGGTACAACATCATCGATAATCTTCACATAATTCTGACGATTCTGGGAAATGACCTCGAAATTACCAAATGCCTCATTTATAAATGTTGTAAGCTTCGAGTACCCATAATTCCGCACATCGAAATCAGAGAAACGCGCCTGTAATTTGCTTCCAATCTCGCCGACATGCGTCAGTTTATTATTATCAGCATTGCCATCAATGATATCATAGATTACCTTCTGAATAGACTTAATGCTTGTAATATTCGAGCTGTTTTCATTTTTCTCGGTTGATACTTTCGCAACATTTTTCTCATCCGTGACCTGTGAGATATCTTCGCGAATGAGCGCATCCAGCATTTTGAAGCTCGTACACGCCTTGACAAATGCTTCCGGCGTCTTGTTCTCACCCATGCCGACTACTTCCTTACCAGCCTCTCGCAGACGCTCTGCCAGCCGGGTAAAATCACTGTCACTCGACACCAGGCAGAATCCATCCAGATTTCCAGTATAGAGCAGATCCATCGCATCAATAATCATCGCCGAATCCGTCGCATTCTTACCCTGGGTATAGGCGAACTGCTGGATCGGAACGATGGAATTTCGAAGCAAAGTTGCTCGATTCCATCCATTGACACTTCGCGCCCAGTCCCCATAGATTCTTCGCACCGTTACCATACCACGGTCCGCCAATTCATCAAAAATTGTATCTATATATTTGGCAGATACATTATCCGAATCAATCAATAATGCATATCGTTTTTCTTCACTACCCATCGTTACTCCTCATCCTTATATCCCTGTTCCAGCCGTACTTCAAATTCGCTTTCCGGCATCGGCTTATCAAATACATATCCTTGCACAATATCACAGCCAACCTGTCTTAAATACCGTAACTGTTCCTTCGTCTCTACCCCTTCTGCAATCGTCTTCTTCCCGAGCTTGCGCACCAGATCAACGATACTGACAAACATTACCATGTCCGTCTCCTTGCCCGGATATTCTGTCTCCATTGGAATAAATGACTTATCAATCTTGATCACATTCAGATCTACCTTCTTGATCATGTTCAAGGATGAATAACCGGTTCCAAAATCATCAATCGAAGTTGCGATACCTTCGCTGCGAAGTCCATCGACAATCTCCGACATAATCTCATAGTTCTGAAAATCCTCACTCTCTGTCAGCTCAATCTCGATATAACCATGATCGATACCGTACTTGTCAATCACATTGACAATCTTTTTCACCAGATAATCTTCCTCCAGATGTCTTCTGGAGAAATTCACAGAGATACACGGAACTTTTTTTCCTTCATCCAGCCGCTTGCGGATAAACCGACATGTTTCTTCCAATACATAATAATCAAGCCTGCACACGCTTCCTTCCCGCTCAAGCTGTGGAATAAACTGCACCGGTGGAATCAGTCTGCCCTCATGCATCCAACGTACCAACGCTTCTGCACCACAGATTTTGTTCGTATTGACATCGACCTTCGGCTGATAATAGACCACAAATTCATGTGCCTCGAGCGCAGGAAGAAAGCTTGCAATGATTCCCTGTGCCTCCATTATTTTATTCTGGATCTCTGTCGAATAAAATGCAACCGTTCCGCTGCCCTTCTGTCTGGCAGCCTGATATGCAATACTTGCGCGTGCCATAACATCACGCGGTGCCCGGATATCTTCCAGCTTACCGACACCGATCGTCGCCCCGAATACAAACTCTTTTTCCTTGATTTCGGTCCGATGATACAGCCGGAGATTCTGGAGCTTCGATAAAATAATTTCACTCCGTTCATTCTTCACCAACGCGACAAAATTATCGCCACCCAGACGCGCGACAATCTCATCATCCAGCAACATCTTATCTACCATTCCGGCGTAATTGCGTAATATAACGTCCCCCTCTTCATAAGGGAAAATCTTATTCACATATTTGAAATTATGCACATTGAAGAAAAATACCGTGTATGTATGAATCTGTCCGGTCGCTAACTGTTTGCCAATAAACTGCATAAACGCCTCCGGATTCGCAACACCGGTTGCCATATCCGTCAGCAATACGCCGCGCAGTAATCCCTGCATCATAACACGGCTAAACTGAATATATATATCCTTCAGCAAAATCTGCTGCGTATCCTGTTCTTCCTTTGAGTAGTCCACATCCTCACACGGATAAACGGAAAACGTCATTGTTCCGCCATCCGGCAGTACAAATACCTGATGCTTTGCTTTTCCATATGCCCCCTTCTGATTATCAAATAATTTTCCAACCCGATGCTCCCCGTGCGGACGGATCTTAGATACCGGAGCATCCAGCTCATATTTCACTTTGCCAAGCTTCAGATCGTCTGCAACAATCGCAAGTGCCTGCACCACATCTTCCTCACACTGTTCGAAGGTCTGAACCTCCCGATGCAAGACTTCTGTAAATGCTTTGTACTTCTCATTGAACTCCAACTTTTCACACATTTTTTATTAAACTCCCTGTTTTCCTCTATCCCATTATGCAAACAACGTCTCTACCTGTGCAGCATCAAATACCACATGCCCTGCATGCTCTACCTCGATCTGATACAAGGCATTTGCTGCCAAATGTTCCGCCGCCTGCTCGATATCACGAATTCCCGTCGTATTCTCAAACTGATGGATCACCGCATCTAAGCCCGCATCTGTCACAACACACTCCTCTTCCCGAAGCCCGATGCGCTTCAGTACCTTCGGCATTGCGAACTTCGTGAATATAATCTTCTTTTCTTCAAATGTATAATCCGGAATATCAATCACCGCGAATCTCGACATGATCGGTGCACTGATATCTTCCTTGTTGTTTGCCGTTGCAATCGGGTAAACTCCTGTCGTTGGCACCATACATTCCATATAATTATCTGTAAATCCAAGGTTATCCAGAAGTGTCAGCAGCACATCCGCCGGATTTCCGTTTCCCTTGCCGGATGCCGCCTTATCCAGCTCGTTGATGATAAATACCAGATTCGATTCACCCGCATTCGAGAATGCTTCCATAATAATTCCGGGTTTCGCATTCGCATAGATTCGGGAGCTTCCCGTAAGCTGCTCCGGATCCTTGATGGAACTCATATCAAGCGTTGTCCAAGGCAGTTTCAGAATCCTTGCTACCGCATACGCAATCTGCGATTTTCCGGTTCCTGCCGGTCCTACCAGGAGCAGTCCATACGCCGGTAATGTATGTGTCCGGTTGATCTGGATGATTGTCTCCATGATTCTCTGCTTCACGCGCTCCAATCCGTATAATTCCTCATCCAGGATCTTTCTGGCTCTGACCGGATCGATCGCCTCGAAATAATTGCTCTTCCATTGTACATTGAGCATAATCGAAAGTGCACGCTGTGCATGACGCCGCTCCTCCTGTGACACCTCACTCGATCTTGCCACAGCCAGATTTCTGCGTGCCCACAGGCGGATATTGTCCGGCATCGTCTTACCTGCGCACATCATGAAATCGGAAATACTCTGCAGGCTTGTCAGCTTCATCTCATCACCGACTTCATCCGCATCCTCATCCTCCTCGACTTCCTCTGCCGCACTACTTGCAAGCAGGCGCTCGATCATGAACTGCAGGAAACCATCTTCAGCGGACAACTTTGTCGCACCGCCATATGCAGTCTCCCGGATCTTATAGACGGCATAGCCATCCTCCATATTCTGCCCGGACAGACGGATTGGAATCCGGTTATCTCCGAGCCATTTGATCAGACTGATAAACCGCGCATCCACACGCAGAATATCTGCCGACCATGTTCCATCTGTATCGTTAAACTCAAACGCAGTCCGCTTGCTCTGATTCGCGAACATCCCGGACGCATGATGTGACCACTGCCGTTTCGTATTATCTAACACTAAGATTGGTTCTTCCGGTGTTTTCTCTTTTGCATCGGAAAGAAATGATGTATATGTACAGACAGGCTTCGCCTGCTCCTTCGATGAGCTTGACGAGCTTGAAAAATCAAAAACTGGCATAATAAAATTTCCCTTCTTATTTATAATAGTCTCTAGTTCCCCTACATCCTATAAAACCACATTTTCGTCAAATTTACAATATACAGATCATAAATTTGTCAGTTTTTCACAGTAAACAGAAAGAGCACACCATTTACGATGCGCTCCTGTCTTCCTTCGTTCAAACCCCTGGTTCATTCTTTCTTATATTGTAATTGCAGCCGCTCAATTTCTGCCTGCACAAGCGAAACAACTGACTCCGGGGCTACAATTTTCGCTCCATCGCCAAGTCCCATTACCCAGAATACAAACTGCCGACTGACTGCAACATCCACATTTACTGTGAACTGCTTTTCGCCCTTCGGAATCAAATTTACATCCCTGCCAAACCGGTCCAGAATCACGTTTGCCAATTCATTATCACATAGCAGCTTGACACGCTCTTCCGTTCCCCCAAACATGCCAAACATCTTCTTATCATAGACAGCCGTGTCAAACTCATTAAAGACTTCCCTGCCAAGTCGCTTTTCTTCTGTCATCTGAATATCCAGCATCTTATCCACCCGGAAATGCTTGATTTTCTCCTCCTGCTCGTCATACGCAACCAGATAATAGTTCCCATCACTGCAAGTAAGCGCCCAAGGGCTTACCTCATAAAATGCACCACCCTTACGAAGCTCCGCCGCCTTCTTCACATTCCACTGAAAATAATGGAACTGGATCTGTGAATTTTCTGAGATTGCAGCATGCAGATGATCTACATTTCGATAGATACTGTCATTCATCGTTTTTACACGTCCTGCGACAAAAACCTGTCGTTGCAACTGTGATGCCTCGAACTTTCCCGCAAGCTTTTCAATCTTTTTTATCAGTTCATTCGTCTTTTTCTTTGTAATGAATTTCGCGGACTGCACAGAATCCACCAGAAGCTTTAATTCCGGCAGTTCAAACGGACGGTTGGCAACATAATAACTGTATGTACGATCCTTCTGCACCCGTTTGATATCCATTCCAAACGATCGGAGACATTCAATATCATCGTAAATACTCTTCCGTTCTGCCTTGATCTCGTGTTTCGTCAATTCATCAATAATCTGTGCTGTAGTCACGCGATGGTCTTTATCTGTCTGTTCTAACAGAAATTTCCGAATGTATAACAATTTTAATTTTTGATTTTCCGATTTTGCCATCGCTTGTACTACTCCATATCCTCTAATTCATCCACCGCATCCCAGTAATTCTCCATCCATGCCGCCTGCTTTTCAAAATCAACCGGCACTTCAAGCACTTCTTCCATCGACATAACAGCCCCCGGTGCATACAACAAACCATCTGCACCTACGATTGCCAGTCCACCGACATCCAGCTTACGTGTATACATCAAGGCATCTTCCATCATCACGATCATTGTCTCTCCGGTATCTGCCTCCAATACGACACGCACCATCGGTTCCTGTCCTTCCGGTCTACCCTCGCAGCCAAAATCGTCCTCATCAATTCGAATTATCTTGTATATCTGTTCTTCCATATGCGCTCCGCTCTAGTCCACACGCTTCTTACCCCAGAAGAATAACGCTACCGTACCCGGTCCTGTATGACTGCCGATTGTGGTACCAATGTGATTGATCTCTACCTTTCCATTTAACTTCGGGAACTTCGCTTCGATCAGATCCGCAACTGCCCGTGCATCGTCATAGCAGGCAGACTGGGAAATATAACATTTGCCGGAATAATCCAATCCATCCTCGGCACATTCCTCCATCCGGTCTACGATTGCCTGAATTACCTTTTTCTTTGTACGGATCTTATACCGTGGAATCAATTTTCCCTCATAGTCCACATTCAAAAGTGGGCAGATATTCAACACCGAACCAATAAATCCAGCCGTCTTTGTTACTCTGCCGCCCTTAATGAAGAATGTCAGATCAGAAGTGAAAAACCAATGATTCAGATTCAGCTTATGTTCCTCTACAAAATCGCGAACCTCATCAATCGTCTTCCCCTGTGCCCGAAGCTCCGACAACTTATCCATCAACAAACCGTATCCCGAAGATGCCGCCAGGGAATCAACAACATAGATCTTACGATCCGGGAACTCCTCCTGTAGCGTCTCCTTCGCGATATTTGCCGAATTGATAACACCACTGATTCCAGATGACAGACTCACATGCAGGATATCCAGTCCCTGCTCTAAGAATGGCCGGAAATATTCTTCGAACTCCTCTGCATTTACCTGAGAAGTTTTTGTATCTGCGCCATTTGCCATACGGGAATAAAACTCGTCAAACGGAATGCTGACACCCAGATTATCCTCGTACTGCTTTCCATCCAGTTCAAAGTGAAAACATATATATTTTACATCTATCGCATCAAAATGCTCTTTTGAAAGATCGGCTGTTGAACAACAGCTAATTACATAATTTTCCATAATTCCATCCTCTCCTTGTGTGCATATATTTTATTGTCCCTATGGAACAGTCCTACTGTTATCATAGCCAATTTCAATCCAAAAATCAATTACTATTCCAACCTTCTGTCCTTAATTCTGCCCGAATTTGAATCTGTCTAATCGTAACCAGTTTCACAAGACGTCCTGCTAAAAATGCGATGACTAACAACATCGCTCCCAATAACGGCATGGACGTAACGATTATTCCGCCAATCACCGCACTACACACATAGATACCCTCTATAATTTTATTACTGTTTACATATTGTCTCATTTTCATACGCGTCCTTTCTTTCAGTCAAATCTCATCGATCCCTCTTTGTTGTACTCATCTTACCCTTTTATGTGTACAAAAAAACTCCCACGCAAGAAATTAATGAACTTTCTATTAAATTTTTATTTATCTCTATAATTTCCGTCCATATATGGTACAATATCTCTAATTTATTTTATGAAAGAAACCATTAAAGGGGGTATTTCATGAGTAATATCATTGATTATATGAAATGGCGTGGAGACCTGACTTTTGCACAGGATTCCTTTAATGAAATTGACAACCTGATTCTGTCGCAGTTAGTCTATGTAGAACTGAATAATATTGTTCCCGGGGACGAAGAACCGACGATCTCTCTGCTCGACGCAGCCAAACTGTTTTTCAAGCAGAATAATGAACAGGAATTACTCGATCATGTCTCCATGACCAAAAACGCGATTCTGGTATTTAAAGAAATGGCGAAAAGTGTACGTTTTAAAAATGTACAATTATCCCGCTATGTAAATGATATCAATGAACAGGAGCAGTCACAATTTTCTGCTATCACGATCAAATTACCAGACAACAGCACCTATATTGCATTTTCAGGAACAGATGCAACGCTTGTCGGCTGGCATGAGGATTTTAATATGCTTTATCTAAAGCAGACACCGGGACAGGAAAAATCACTGGCTTATTTAAATACCCTTGAGAATCTGGACACTCCGCTTCGTCTGGGAGGACATTCCAAAGGCGGAAACTTCGCTATCTATGCTGGAATGTATTGCGAAAAATCTCTGCGTGATCAGATTATCGCTATCTACAACAACGATGGACCAGGATTTTCGAAAGACGTTGTGGCAAGTGCAGCATACCAGAATCTATTGCCCCTTATTACAACGATTGTCCCAGAATCCTCTGTGGTTGGACGGTTATTTGAACATCAGGAAGATTATGTTGTTATTAAGAGTGAAAATAAGGGATTAAAACAGCATGACGCCATGTCATGGGAAGTGCTTGGAAATCATTTTGTACACGCTGTTACACCTGCCAATCAAAGCCTGCTTGCAAATCAGGCAATTCGGGAATGGATTGCGTTAATCCCAAGAGAAAAGCGCAAAGAAATCGTAGAAGCTGTTTTTCAGATTTTGGACGCAGCCGGTATTGAGACCGTCGACGATTTTCTTACATTGAAATTAAAAGATATCCGTACGATCATTCAGACAAAAAAGAAATTGCCACGCGAGACAAGTGATTCCATCTCTGACGCGGCATTCCTATTGATTAAAATTATGATCAAAACCTTTACCTCAACCTAAAACAATCTTCCATGCCTCTGTCAGCTTCTCGAGGTTCCAGCTTGCATTTGCCGGACTGGTAGAAGGCAGACAGATGGCATTTCTTTTTGTCTGCGGATAAATATATCGCTGATATAACTGCTCTGCCTTTTTCCCGTTCACAAAGATCTGTTCTATCTTTGTGGTTTCTAAGATTTTTGAAATCGGATTCGGAACGACATTCCGAATTGAGCTATCGGAAGAACCTGTAATCTCACATTGTCCGATCACATCCCACACAGCAATTCTATGTTCCAATAAAAATGCTTTCTTCTCCTCTATCGTACCAGGTACCTCTGCCTGAAATACATTTGCAAGCACTTTCCAAAAACGATTCTGCGGATGTCCGTAATACTGCTGCATCTGCAAGGAACGAACACCGGGCATGGAACCGAGAATGAGCAGCCTGCTGTCTGTGTCAGCGACCGGGTCAAAGCTCTGACATTCACTCATCGTCCAACCTCCAGCTTATCATAATACGTTCTGCATCAGGCTTGGCCTTGATATTTACAGGAACCGGTCCTGCAAGCTGCTGCCAGCGCCGCAGATTATTGTTTTTCAGCCCGCGCAGCTTTGATTCCAGCTTGCTCGGGCAGGTTATTACTATGTTTCCCGCGCCTTGGCAAAACAGTCTCTGCAGCTGCGGAGTCAGGTCGGCATAGAGCAAAAAGCTTTGCACAAGTTCACCAAAAGATGGGTGGAACGGTCCAGCAACAATATTACCTTCACTGCACAACTCTTCATCGGCCTGCAAGCCAACACGAATGACTTTGATCCCCGCCAGGGTTAATTTGCTGTATACATAAGCACTTTGCTCAACTGCTGCTTCCAGTGTCAGAGGCTCAAATTCACCACGTTCGTAAATATGCTCAAGCGGCGTGCCTTTTATTACCAGCCAGGGATAAATACGGGCAAAAGAAGGACCGAGCCTGAGCACCTGCTCAACCGTAGCTTTGACGCTGTCAAAGCTTTGGCCAGGCATCCCTACCATTAACTGCAGACCGAGCTCAAAGCCATACTGTTTCAGCAAAGAAACAGCCTTATAAACATCGGTAGCCTGATGCCCCCGCTCTGCCGCTGCCAGAACATTATCGTCCAGCGACTGCACCCCCAGTTCTACCGTTTTTACGCCGTGTGCCTGCAGCAGCTCTAACCGGGCGGCATCAATATAATCTGGTCGGGTAGATAAGCGAACACTGCCAATAACACCTTCCGCCAAAAGTTTATCTACAGGTCGGAAAAGTTCTGTCTGCAAGTCGGCCGGCAAACCTGTAAACGAGCCGCCGTAAAAAGCCGCTTCGTTGAAAGGGCCCGGTTTGATCCATTGCAGATAGCGTTCGAGCTGCTGCTCTACGTCTCTCGACGACGCAGTCTGCTGACCGCTGATAGTTTTTT
>OGFI01001497.1_pt1 | contig 11057 bp, 9 predicted proteins | sample 1570901 | NCBI WGS metagenome assembly OGFI01 (sample SAMEA2582018, study PRJEB24529) | metagenome | biome: Human gut stool | place: China | collected 2011 | reverse complement strand
CGCCCTGATGCTGGTCTGCGCGAGGCTGCGCCACGTGGCGGGCACCCAGTGGGGCAACAAGAAATACATGAACATGAAGCACTTGGAGGCGGCTCTGGACGACGCCTCTATTGCCGGCTGACTTCATTCAGCCGGAGCCTGCAAGCAATTTTGCGCATAAATCTTGACGGGACCTGCGCAGGTGTGACAATACCTTGAATTTTTCGGCGTTATGCACTATAATATTTCTACGGTAGACCTTTGCGCCGCCAAGGCGACCGTATGGGAGTATTTCCCATGCGGTCTTTTATTTTGGCCAATTAGGGAGAGTGATTATTGTGGCAAAAAATGAGGCTATTGCAAAAGTAATTGCTACTGATCCCTATTTGAAAGAACGCAAGTCTCCTACCGCAGTTGATCAACAATTATACTTGAAGGAAGTTTCTTTTGTATGTCCACTCTGCGGAAAGATTCTTCGACACAGAAAGCAGAAAAAGGCAAACAAGCTCTATGAAATCGCCCACATTTTCCCAAACAGTCCAACTGAGGAACAATATGAGCAGTTGAGTGGTCTGCCTCGCTTGGGTGATAATTCGGAATCCTTTGAAAACAAAATTGCTCTATGCAAGGATTGCCATGATCAACAGGACTACCATACCACACAAGCAGACTACCTGAAACTTTTGGATATAAAGCAACATTTACTTAAGCTCACCGATCTCCATGAGGCTATGCTGACAATGGGTTTGGAGCAGGAAATTGCAGATGTAGTAAAAAGAGTTTGTTCTCTGCACGAAGATGAGATTGGCAGCCTGAATTATACCCCTGTTATCCTTACAAAAAAATTTGCCGCCAATGAACTGCTCTTGAAAAATCGGATTAAAATGAATGTAACCAATTACTATCCTTACATCCGCGATTGCTTCAAAGAACTGGAAGGAATTAACAACTTTCGTCTAACTGCGCTCAGCCTTCAGATTAAAAGCTGTTTCATAAAAATGGAAGGCATCTCTGACAACAAGAGCGATATATTTGATCAGCTCGTAGATTGGGTAATGTCAAAAACACTCTCTACATCCAGAGATGCTTGTGAGGCAGTTGTCTCCTTCTTTGTTCAGAACTGTGAGGTGTTCCATGAGATTACCGAGTAAAATCACATCTTATAGTGAAAGTGTAATCAGCAAGTTCCCAGCAGTGCTCTCGGTATTGCAAGATGCTGACACGGGAGTGTTGGCTCTATATGAGGCTGCCACGAAGCATTTCAGTAGTATTGAGGAGTTCATGGATACTCTGGATTGCCTGTTTGCTCTCCAGAGAATCAGATATGATGCAGAACGTGAGGTGCTTTGTTATGTTGCATGAGATTTACTGTGAACAATTCCACCAGAAGCAAATTGTTTTCAATCCTGGACTTAGTGTGGTGTTGGGTACCAACACAGGCGACAACTCTATCGGGAAATCCACCTTCCTGCTGATAGTGGACTATGTTTTCGGTGGTAGCACATATGCAGGTACAACGGACATCATTGAGAATGTCGGTTCCCACGATATTTACTTCTCTTTTATTTTTGGCGAAGAAACCTTTAAGTTTTGCAGAAACAGCATTAATGCCCATACTGTTTGGAAATGCAATGATTCTTACGAGAAGGTTGAAGAAATTGGACTGAGTGATTACTGCAAATGGCTGGATTCGAAGTACGCAATATCTTTGCCAGAACTGTCTTTCCGAGATGCAGTTGGTCGATATATTCGAGTATACGGAAAAAGCAATTGTGATGAACGGCGTCCGTTGCACTACCAAGCGACCGAGAAGACGGAAAAGGCCTGTACTGCACTTCTTAAACTTTTTGATGCGTATTCCCCTCTCAAAGATACAGCGGCCGCGGCGCAGCACTCTGACGATGAACTGATTGCATATAAGAAGGCACAGGCTTTACAGTTTATTGCAAAAATCACCAAGCGTGTCTACGAAAAAAACGAAAAAGATATTCGCAGTATTGCGGCACAAATTGAAGAGCTTTCTTCCGGGCTGGAACGCGGTTTGCTTGATGTTGATGCTGCAGCTTCTGAGCAGGCAGTTTATATCAAGAAACTCTTATCCAGAGCACGACGCGCAAGGAGCAAGGTGAAAGCCCGATGGGATTTGCTTGACGAAAATGGCAACTATGCCTTTTCCTCTACTACCGATTCCTTTGCTGACTTGCAGCACTTTTTCCCAGAAGCGGCCGTTGCACAATTGGATGAGATTGAGGGGTTCCACAGAACGATTTCCTCCGTGTTCAAGGCCGAACTGAGAGCAGAACGTTCTAAGCTTGAAAAAGAACTGGCTGAGTATGACCAGATCATCCACGAATACGAAGCTCAGCTTCAGGAACTGGTTCAAAACCCCAACCTCTCTAAGGTTGTTCTAACTCGTCACGCAGAACTGCTTCGTGAGAAAGACCGGATGCAAAAGGAAAATGATGCTTACGAAAAACTCCAGCAGCTGAAAGAGGCCCGAGATGCTGACTCGGAGCGGCTGAAAACAATTAAGCAACGGCAATTAGCTTTAGTTTCCTACCGGCTCAACGAAGAAATGAGCCGACTCAACGATGCTATCTACGAAGGATCCTACAACGCTCCCATACTGGACTTTACCGACACCGGATATGATTTCTTCACTCCGGATGATACTGGCACTGGCATTGCATACAAGGGACTTGTTGTATATGATCTTGCTGTGCTGAGCCTTACAAAACTGCCGATTCTGGTACATGACTCGGTCGTACTGAAACAGATTTCAGATGATGCGATTGAGAAAATTATTGAGCTGTATTCCTCTTGTGGTAAACAAGTCATCATCGCTCTGGATAAACAGGATTCGTATAGCGAAAAGACATCTCGCCTTCTTGGTGAATCTGCCGTATTGAGATTAAGCAGTAACGGTCAAGAGTTGTTCGGACGTTCTTGGGGATAATCTGTTTGCAACTTTTATGGGCTCGCCATTTCTGGCGAGCCCATTTTCTTTTACCCCACCTTCTCGAACGGTATCACCTTGCACTGACCCTGCTCCGGCGGGTCGGGAGGCTCCGGGGTGTTGGCTGCCGTGGCCGATTCCATGAAGCCGCCGATTTTCTCCGCCGCGCCCCTTTGCATATCGTTGGTGATGTGCGTGTAGGTGTCCAGAGTGAATCCGGCACTGTAGTGGCCCAGCATACTGGACAGGGTTTTCACATCCACGCCGCTGGAGATTGCCATCGTTGCGAATGTGTGTCTGAGGTCATGGAAGCGCACATGCTCCTCGATGCCCGCGTTTTTCAGCAGCTTCCGGTTGATCCTTGACACGGCATCCGGACTCCAGTAACCGCCTGTGCGGGGCGACGGGAACAGGATGGGGTTGTCCGGGTGCTGCTCGTGCTCCTGCAGCAGCAGGTCGACGGTCTGCTGCGACAGCGCCACCTTGCGGACAGAGTTCTTCGTTTTCGGCTCTGTCACATCCAGTTCGCCCTCCATGCGGGTGACCTGTTTGTTCACCGTCAGGATTCGCTCTTTTACATTCAAGTCCTCCCACTGGAGCGCCAGCAGTTCTCCCCGGCGCAGGCCGCTGGACAACTCCAGATAGAACATGGGCAGAACGCCGTACTTCTCCGCTTCCTGGAGGTACCTGCCGATTTTCTCCGGCGGCAGGATGGTCATCTCTTTCTTGTCCTTGGGCGGGATACGGCAGTTCTCGCAGGGGTTATACGGGATGAGCCGCTCTTTCACCGCCTGCTTCAGCGCCGCCCGCAGCACCGCATGGACACGCCGCACGAAGGTGTTGGACAGGGGCTTGTCGTTCTGTTTCGCCCCACGGGGCATCCTGCCGTTTTCTTTCAGGTCGTTATACATTCTCTGGATGTGGATGGACGAGAGCTGCTTGAGCTTGATCCCACCGATGGCTGGGATGATGTGGTGTTCAATGATCCCCTCATAGCCCTTGGCGGTGTTGTAGCGGATGTTGGGCTTGCTGTAGGTTTCAAACCACAGTCGGCACCACTCCGCTGCGGTGTAGTCGCCCGTGTGATCGAGCGGCACGCCGCGATTCTCCCGAATGGCTTTCGCCAGCTTTTCTTTGCACTCCGCCTGGGTCTTGGCGGACACGCTTTTCTGGATAGCCCGGCCAGTGACCGGGTCGATGCCCTGGGTATATCTGCCCTCCCAGCGGCCGCTGGGCTTTTTACGGATGCTGCCCTCGCCGTTGGCTCGTTTCTTTGCCATTTATGATCCCTCCTTTTTAACACAAACACATACCACAGAATCTCCGAAATAGCTATCATAATATCTCAGATTTTTTCACGGCCTGCTCGTCGATCCATTCCATGAATTTGTCACGGGGGACGATGATGCGGCTGCCCAGAGTGATGGTGGGGAAATCCCTGCGGTGGGCTACCTCGTAGGCATGAGCCAAGCCGATGCCCAGCACATGGGACACATCCTCCACGGTCAGCATCAGCGGGAGTTCATCGAACGAATTGTATTTGGATTTTCTCATTCAGTTCCTTTCTACCTTCCGCGTGGAAGGGTTTTATTCTTTGTTTTGCGGCCCAGTTTTTGAGCCGCTTACATCGTCATGTCAGGCCACTGCTCCTCATGGTCGTCCGGTTTATGACCCAAGGCCATGCGCTTCTCCTGCAGCTTTTTCAGCCGCTTGCGGTCGATCTGGATTCCGCCGGGGCGGGACTTGGGGACGGAGTTGTCCCGGAAGATCCGGCTCATGTGATGGAGCAGCCGGGTCACTGCCAGCATCGCAGAGGGCGGACGGTTTTCCTCCAAGTGGTTCAGAAGGTACTGTGCATACTGATTGCCTTGCTCGGCGGATTGGGTCAGCCAATATGCGGCTTTCTCCTCGTCGCGGGGAACCTCCTTACCAGCAAGGTACAGCTTGCCCAGCATATACTGGGCGTAGGAGTTTCCCCGCTCTGCTGACCGAGTGAACCACTCCACGGCGGCATCACTATTTCGTTTGATCAAATCGCCTTTGAGCAGTTCCTTGGCCAGCCGATACCTGGCATAGCTGCTTCCGTTGACTGCGGCGGTGTACAGCCAATTCAACCCCAAACGGATATTCCGTACCTCCATATCATCGGAGAGGTACAGCTTGGCCAGGGAGTACTGCGCCACCAGATGTCCCTGCTCCGCCGCCTGTTCGAACCAGTACCGGGCATTCGCCGCGTTGGGTATCAGCAGAGGACCGTCCCGCCAGAGTTTTCCCATCAGGTACTGGGCGGGCATATCACCGCTCTCTGCCAGTTTGTCCATTTCAGAGACGGCGTCGCTCCGCTCCTCCATGGTCAGGCTCTCGTCCCGGATGACATCCCGCAGTGTCCAGTAGCCGTAGGAGGCGTTGCGGTATTCCTCCGGCTCGTCCTGCTGATTGAGGCCCTTCTCCTCGAAGCCGATCTCACCCAAGTGCAGGCGCTCCGCTTCCTGAATGACCGCGTTCTTGATCTGCCGGAACTCCTTTTGCTGTGAGAACGGGATGTGCTCCCGGGGCTTGTCATGGTAGTAGCTGTCCACCTTGCCCTGGATCCTCAGCCACTGGTCATAGCACTTGCTCACGATAGGGAGCCGTTCCATCTCGTCCACGATCTCATCCACCAAAGCCTTCAGCCGCTTTGGTAGATAGCCGTAGGATTTTTTACCCTTGACCGTTCCAAGTTGCGCCGCCAGCTCCATCATGAGCCGCTCGGCATCCGGGTGGTCACACATACTGTCCCGCATGGTCTGCACCAGTTCCAGCATCGCCCGGCGGGATTCCCGTACCAGCTCGTCTCTGGACTCAGACTTCTGTTCGTAGAGATGGAGCATCTCGTTGCGGAAAATATCGTTGGTGAGCTTGGACTTGATCTGACGGATGCCCTCCTTGGACAGATAGGCCTGTCCCGCTTTTGCGGACCATGCCATCATGTGGATGTGCGGATGCTCGCCCTCGTCGTGGAAGGCAGCGTACCATCGGAAGTCACCGGGTGGGATCTTCATTGCCGCCGCGATGTCGTTGCGGTGGGCGCGGATGAGGTTTCGCCACGCCGCGGCGTTATCGAAGCCGAGGCGTACAGCATCTTCACGCTTGAGGGAGATGATGTGCGTCCACACGTTTCCGGTGTAGCTCTCCAGTTCCTCCATGGCCTTCTCCAGTGAAACGGAATCACTATCACTGAACAGGCCATGAGTACCGATGCGCTCAGCACGAGGCCGGGTGGCGATGTACTTCAAGTACTGGTCTGACTCATGGATGGCATCCCAGTTGGATTCCAGCGCCAGCGTGATGAACGCAGAGGCGTTGACCTTGGTGGGTTTCGTCAGGTAGTCCTCGTACTCGTAGAGCGTCTTGCTGTCCGGGAAGTCTTTGACCAGTTTGGTGATGAGCTGCTCCTGCTTCCGTGTGGGCGGACGGTCATCCGGGATAAGCTCCACCCGCTCCTGGGTCGCGATGTAGCGAAGGTATCCGGAGGCCCCGCCGGTGCTTTTGATATAAGGACTCTTGAGGATCAGTCTTGCCATTCGTCATCATCCCAGTCCGGCTCCTGACGGGAGCGTGCATATTTCTCCAGAGAGATAGTACCGTTGGTCGCTCTAACATTCCGGACGCTCTGCGCTCGTCTGCGATTCAGGTCATCCCGGTCCATCTCGAACGCTTCCGCGATGATACCGTTGGTCATGTCCTGCTCCACACATCTGGTAAAATCTCTGCGGGCGATATAGTCCTCCAATCTGCTAAGCCTGCCGTCGATGGCAGACATGATCGCCATGGGCAGCAGTGTTGTGTTGTCTTGTATTCCCAGATAATCCACATAGAAGTTCACGGCTTTCTCGATGAACTCATTTTTGCTCTGGCAGTTGTCGGCGGCGTACCACTGTTCGATCCTTCTTCTGGTTTCCGGCTGCATCCGGAATGCAATACGATCTCTGGTTTCTTTACTCATTCAATTCCTCCTTTTTGCTGTAAGACATCCTTGAAAAGCCCTGCAACACGGGGCTTTTCGGGAAAGCTGACGCCATTGCCGCTTTTTTCGCCTCTCAAAGACGCCAGCTTCAAGCTCCCGAAACTGCCCGCACTGCGGGCAGAAGTGGCGGCTGCGGCGGCGCTTGCGACGCCATGCCTTTATCCTGCTTTTTCTTTCGTCCTGCTTTTTCTTTCGTCCTGCAAAAGTCTGCCGAAAACGCCTCACATCCGGCTTCAATCCTCTGGCTGGGACTGGGACTCGCTTCCTCCCGGAAAGGCGCACACAAGGCGTTCTGGCGGCCCTGGGCGTTGGACTTTTCGAGGAGCTGCGCCGCACGATAGCGGGCGGCAGCCTCCTCTGCCTGCCGGAACTGTCGCTCATAGAACGCTTCGAGTACACCCGGGATAGGACGAATGGTGTAGAGCAGATTTCCGTTCAGCGGTTTTCCATCTTTGCTCTGCATGATGGTCGGCTCCGTGTAGATGAGGCCTTTCTCCTCCAGCTGCCGCACATACTTTGCCACCGTATTTTCACTCATGCCGATTGCATAGCCGATGGTTTTGTAACTGGGATAGCACTGATAGGTTTCACGGTTCTCACACCGGAGCAGATAGATGTAGAGAGATGTCTCCCGGTAATCCAGACCGATGCTGAATATCTCGTTGGGCACCATAAAATAGTTTTTCTCTGCGCTGCGCTTGGGCCATTTGTTGTAACTCAATTCATACCTCCTGTGTTGTTGCAGACTTCTGCGGCACTCACACAGGGAGCGTGCGGAAAGTTTTCATTGCTTTTCCGCTGCCCGTTTGCTATACTTTGGTTAGTTGATTTGCGCGTGCCTGTGTGCGCCGAGCCGCCGGACTGTTGCCGCAGTCACGGCGGTTTTTGTTTTGCGGTCGTACTGGTGTGCACCCCTCCTTTGCTTTGCAGCTGAGTCTTTTACTTTCATCTGTGAGCTATCTTTTTCGCCTCCTCCGTGTTAGAATGATTTATATAGCCGTGCCGTTGGAAACGGCACATAGCAAAAGACCGTGCTCCCGGGAGCACGGCCAGAGATGGAATGACCTTCCGAGCGAATTGCCGAATGGCAGAGAGCGCACATGCTCTCATGGGGTGCTCTGTCTAAGGCCATGCGGGTTCGTCAGCGCGGAGACCGTGCCGTACCGAACCGAAGGAAACTCCACCCGGGTGAAATTGTCCTTCTACTATTACTTAGAGAAAAATCGCAAAATCGGAAGGTCCCAAATTATAAACTTTTTGTGAACGCAGAAAGGGCGGTGAGCTCATGTCCTTCAAGGATACCCAGTCTTATAAAGAGCTTCAGGCGGATTGGCGCTGGATACGCTCCATGGACCCGGAAGCTGCCGCTGCCGCAGACCAGTGGGTGAAGGAGCATCCGGAGGAGTGGAAAGAGCTGGAGCATATGCTCTACTACAGCGAGGCCAACTTCCACAAGCGCGTTGCACCGGATACTCTGGAAGAAGCGGATATCAAACAGCCCCGATCTTACAATCCGGAAGCGTTCTTGCCGGAGGAAGTGCGCAACGCGATCTACGATGATATGCGCTGGTTTGACCGGGCGAAGTATCTGCCAGAGGGATCTGATGAAGACCCGCTCATGTATGTGCGCAAGGAAATTGACGAGGGACTGCGTGAGCTGACTGAACTACAGCGGGAGGTTCTGTTCCGCACCGTCATCAACGGCGAGTCCACCGAGTCCGTCGCACAGGACAAGCAGTGCTCGTCCAGAAACATCCGGGATATCCGCGCCCGTGCGCTTCGACAGATACGGGCCAAAATCAAAAGACATGAAGGCTACGGCAGGCCCGACGTTGCCATCATTATTTTGCTGTTTATGCTGCTTGTTGGTGTTCCGCTTGTTTGCCGGGGAGAACAGCTTTGGACCGCATATCCCTGGCTGGAGCCTGTGGCTGCAGTGCTTAGCGCATTGGTTGTGGCTGTCATGTTCCAAAGTTCCCTTCGCAGAGAAGCAGAAAGTCTGCTGCGCCAGCATTGGGCCAGCTTGAATGGGTCGCAGAAAAATCAATGACTACGAAAGAGGGAGTGAAGCACTTGCGGTGCTTCACTCCCTCTAACTATGCTTTTTACTCAGTTGAAGCTGCATCAGGATTCTCGTAAGGTTTACCATCCTTGTTATAGGTCAAATTAAATACCATATCTGACAGCCATTTTTTAAAGGATGGGTTGTCCTGAAACTGCTTGAACAGCTCCATATTATCTGACATGATAGAGAAAATCACCTGCTGGAGAGCTCGCTCACTTTCTAACCGGGCACTTTGCTCATCCGAGTTTCGCATGGCATTCTGGTATTTTTCATCTTTAGAGACCATCGCAGGTATCTCAAGGATCTGCCGGCGCACATTATCAGCATCATTCCAGTTGATATTGCCAAACATATCATTGAAGTTTGATAATATCACCGAAAGTAAGTCCATCTCCGGCTCTACAATATGACCTACCTTTCCCGCAGGCACAGGCTCAACCTCTGTATCAGAATCTTCTAATTTGATCGACATGACTTCTCGTGCCTCATTGCGATAACTCTCAAGGTCAATCGTCTCGAGAATGCCTTGCGAGAGGTCATCTTCTCTGGGAGAAGGCAATTTCGGTATCAACAGATTCAGAAAGATGGAAAGCCGTTCCCAGTCTGCATTTCCATAGGGCAAAATTGCACCGAGGAACCCATAAGTGCGAACAAACGACTTAGCGGCACTTTTAAATTTGATCTGATCATCAGTTTCAAGCTGCTTATACACCGCTGTACAGGCATCAAGTGTCGGATCAAGTTTGTCGCGGTCAGCACCGTCAAGATACAAATTGACAAGTCGTTCAACATCATCGCCGGAGAACACTTGATAGCCATCTATGATGGCAACAAGGTCATACAGCTTGTTTGGATCGGTTTCCCCGGACAGAATTGTGGTGCGGTAATATCTTGAGAAAGACTCCTGAATTAATTCCGGCTTGTTTGCAAAGTCCAAAACAAAGGTGTCGTACTTTTTTGGGCAGCAGCGGTTAAGCCGAGACAGTGTCTGTACTGCCTTGATGTCATAGAGCATTTTGTCCACATACATAGTGTGGAGCAGCGGCTCATCAAAGCCCGTCTGGAACATATCTGCAACGATGAGAATGCGATACGGATCCTTTTTGAACTCTTTCGGTATCTTAGCATCAGGAAAACCGTTCAATCCGGCAGATGTAAGCGCCGGCTCCTCGTTCTGGTATTTACATTCACCGGAAAAGGCGACGATTGCCTTGTATGGGCTGTGCCTGTCCGCAAGGCATTTATTAATGGCATAGTAATACTCAATGCAACGAGGTATGCTGGACGTCACAACCATTGCACGTGCCTGACCGCCGATTTTTCCCTTTGCAATGACCTGCTCATGGAAGTGATCAACCATCATAGCCGCCTTTTTAGCAATGGTGTAGCTGTCGCTTTCCACAAAGCTACGGAGCTTCTTCTGCGCCCGCTTTTTGTCAAACATCGGATCGTCCTCGACGGTTTTCATCAATTTGTAAAAGCTGTCGATGGGCGTATAGTATTTTAATACATCCAGAATGAAGCCTTCTTGAATGGCCTGCTTCATGGTGTAGACATGGAAAGGTCTATGCTTGATGGCATCTCCATCCTGGTAGGGTACGCCGAAGGTTTCCAACGTCTTATTTTTCGGCGTAGCGGTAAATGCAAAGTAGCTGGCGTTGTTCAGTAGCTTACGCCCTTCCATCATAGCGTTGATCTTATCCTCGTTGTCCATCTCATCATCAGAAGCAAGTCCCGAGAGCGCAAGATTCATTTGCGCAGAGTTTCTCCCGCTCTGACCCGAGTGTGCTTCATCAATGATAATGGCGAAGTGATTGTTCTTATGCTCTGCACCGATTTGCGGAACAATATATGGAAATTTCTCGATTGTGGTAACAATGATGCGCTTTCCATCTGTGATTGCTTTTGTTAAGTCCCCAGAATGCTCCGCCCATGCAACTGTATTGCTCACTTGCATAAACTGCTTGATGGTATCCCTTATCTGCTTATCCAGGATGCGGCGGTCGGTGACCACAATAACGGAATCCAGCATCGGATGTCCATCCTGCTCA
>OGFI01001496.1_pt1 | contig 11066 bp, 7 predicted proteins | sample 1570901 | NCBI WGS metagenome assembly OGFI01 (sample SAMEA2582018, study PRJEB24529) | metagenome | biome: Human gut stool | place: China | collected 2011 | reverse complement strand
TTAAATGTATTAATACATTTAACTGGCAGGCACTTGTTGTAGGTGGTGTTTCACTTGCAATTCTTATAATATGGCCCAGATTCAAGAAGTTAGAGAAGATTCCAGCATCTTTAATTGCTGTTATAGTTTCTGTAATTATGGTTAAACTTGGAATGCAGGCTAAGACTATTGGAGATTTATATACAATTTCAAGCAAGCTGCCGGGTATCAGCATACCACATGTTAATATAACAATGGTTAAGAATCTTTTGCCGGATGCATTTACAATTGCGGTACTTGCAGGTATTGAGTCACTTTTATCATGCGTTGTTTCTGATGGTATGATTGGAAGCAGACATAAGCCTAATATGGAACTCGTTGCGCAGGGTGCAGGTAATCTTGTGTCAGCTCTATTTGGTGGGATTCCGGCAACAGGTGCTATTGCGAGAACAGCAGCTAATGTTAAGAATGGTGGACGTACACCAATTGCTGGTATGGTGCATTCTGTAACACTTCTTCTTATCCTTGTTGTGCTTATGCCATATGCAGCATGGATTCCAATGCCGGCAATTGCAGCGATTCTTTTCATGGTAGCTTATAACATGAGTGGCTGGAGAGAAATGATTTCTCTGTGCAAGACTTCACCTAAGAGCGATATTCTAGTTCTTCTTACAACAGCAGTACTTACTATTGTATTTGACCTTGTTGTTGCTATTGAAGTTGGTGTTGTGCTTACAGCACTTCTTTTCCTTAAGAGAATGGCTGATGTTACTGAGGTTAAGAGCTGGAAATATATTGGTGATAATATAGATGAGAATAATGATCCTGACAGTATTAATCTTAAGCAGGTTCCTAGGGATACACTTGTATATGAGATTAATGGACCAATGTTCTTTGCAGCTGCGGACAAATTCCTTGATATCCAGACAGTATCAGGTTCTAAGGCAGTTATTGTAAGAATGAGAGGTGTTCCTGCAATGGATGTTACTGCTCTCAGATCTTTAAGAAATATTCATGCGGTATGTAAAAGACATGGTGCTGTTATGATTCTTTCACATGTTAATGAACAGCCTATGTCAGTTATGGAGCATGCAGGCTTTGCGGATGAGATTGGAAGAGATAATTTCTGTGCAAATATTGATGCAGCTCTTGAGCATGCTAAAAATATTGTAGAAGGGTAATGTTAAATGAAGGAAGATACACTTTCCTATATAAGAAATAATAAAGAGATTACATTTGAACAGAAGATAAGACTTGTAATTATGCTGAGTCTGCCTACGATTCTGGCACAGGTGTCATCAATTATAATGCAATATATTGATGCGTCTATGGTTGGAAGACTGGGAGCAGGCTGTTCGGCTTCAATAGGTCTTGTATCGACAACGACATGGCTGCTTGGAAGCCTTGCTTCTGCACCGTCACTTGGATTTTCAATTCAGGTGGCACAGCTTGTCGGGGCAAAGAAGTTTAACAGGGCAAGAAGAGTGTTCTTACAGTCATTTGGAATTGTTCTTCTTATATCAATTATTATTGGTGCTGCCGGAGCCATGATAAGCTGGGGGCTTCCAGCATGGCTTGGTGGAGAAGAGTCGATACACAAGGACGCGACAATGTATTTTCTTATAACATCATTGTCTATGCCGGCATTAGGATTTAACCGTCTTGGTACGAGAATGTTACAGAGCTGCGGCAATACGAAAACACCGGGAATTCTTAATTCCATGAACTGTTTACTTGATATTATATTCAATTTTATATTCATATTCAGTTGGCATGGTTTTGGATTTGGTCTTGGAGTTATGGGTGCAGCACTTGGAACAACGGCGGCAGAGATTGTCACTACAATTATTATGTTTTATGTATTGATGTTCAGAACACCGATGCTTTCTAAGGGTTACGGAACAGATTCTGATGAGAAGGCAGGTCTTGCGACAATAAAGAAGTCATTTGTTTTATCGCTTCCTGTAACATTTGAAAATGTAGTTATGTTCGGAGCTATGATTACGATAACAAGAATTGTTGCACCGTTAGGAGTTGTGGCTGTGGCTGCCAATGCATTTGCAATAACTGCTGAAAGCCTGTGTTATATGCCGGCTTACGGAATTGAGGAGGCTGCAACAGCACTTGTTGGACAGAGTATCGGTGCAGGCAGAGGAAAGCTTGCATTGTCTTTTGGAAGAATTTCAGTTGCTTTCGGAATGGGAATAATGGCGTTCACCGGACTTCTGATGTTTATATTTGCACCGTTTATGATTGGAATTCTTACACCTGACCCGGCAGTAAGAGAGCTTGGAGTAAGGATACTAAGAATTGAAGCATTAGCAGAACCACTGTATGGAGCATCAATCGTTGTAACCGGAGTGCTTCGTGGAGCAGGAGATACGCTTGTTTCAAGTCTTATGAATTTCTTCAGTCTTTGGGCTATTCGTGTTGTTCTTTCATTCCTTCTTGTTGGAAGTTACGGACTTGTTGGTGTGTGGATAGCGATGGCGGCAGAGCTTTGCTTCAGGGGTGCCATATTCCTTGTACGCATGGAGCGGAAGAAGTGGCTGAAGAAGGTGTGACTTTTCGAGGAATTCCTAAAAGTCTACTAATACAGCATCTATTAAGATTTTAGTGGGTCAATATTACAAGTAAATATAAGGTTTTAACAGAGAAGACCTACTAAGTAAGATGTTAAGTCGAACTTAGTAGGTCTTTTTTGTGAGATGACTATATTAATATTATATTTTGGGGGAAATTTGCCTACTAAAATGTATGAAATTGTTAAACTAGTGGGTTTACTGACGGAAATAGAATTGCAGAGAGCAAGAATAAACCTACTACATTGAAAAATAATAAATGGTTAGTGGGTTATGAGTGAGAATTTACATAGTAGATAATAAGGAACATTAATATCATCCAGATATAAACGTGATATATGAATTAATAAGTAAGCTTAATTAATCAAAAAGCCTGCTTTCAAACAAAAGCAGGCTTTAAAAATTCATCAGATATTACATACAAAAATCCTATTAACCAAGATACTTAGCAAGCACATCTACCTTATCAAGCTTCTCCCAAGGGAGGTTAAGGTCTGTACGGCCAAAGTGACCATAAGCAGCTGTCTGCTTGTAGATAGGTCTTCTTAAGTCAAGCATCTTAATGATTCCGTTAGGTCTTAAATCAAAGTTCTCACGGATGATTTCAACGATTTTTTCTTCATCAAGCTTTCCTGTGCCAAATGTATCAACCATGATAGATGTTGGTCTGGCAACACCGATTGCATATGAAAGCTGAATCTCACATCTGTCAGCAAGTCCGGCAGCGACAATATTTTTAGCAACATATCTTGCAGCGTAAGCAGCAGAACGGTCAACCTTGGTGCAGTCCTTACCAGAGAAAGCACCACCACCATGTCTGGCAGCTCCACCGTAAGTATCAACTATAATCTTACGACCTGTAAGACCTGAATCTCCATTAGGTCCACCAATTACAAAACGGCCTGTTGGATTGATGTATATCTTAGTGTCAGCGTCAATCATAGCAGGATCAACGATTGCATCAATAACATATTTCTTAATATCCTCATGAATCTGTTCCTGAGATACTTCAGGAGCATGCTGTGATGAAACAACGATAGCATCAAGTCTTATAGGCTTTTTGTTTTCATCATATTCAACTGTTACCTGAGTCTTTCCGTCTGGTCTTAAGTAAGAAAGAGTTCCATCTTTACGAACCTTTGTAAGCTGCTTAGAAAGCTTTTGCGCAAGTGCAGAAGAGTAAGGCATGAATTCAGGAGTTTCGTTAGTTGCGTAACCAAACATCATACCCTGATCGCCGGCACCACCTTCTGAATCATCAATCTCGCCATCCTTTGCTTCAAGTGCCTTATCAACACCCATAGCAATATCAGCTGACTGCTTGTCTAATGCAACCATAACAGCACAGGTGTTACCATCAAATCCCTTATCAGAGCTGTCATAACCAATATCTGTAACTGTCTTTCTTACGATAGAAGGAATATCTATGTTAGCCTTAGTTGTAACCTCGCCCATTACCATAATAAAACCTGTGTTAGTAAGAGTTTCGCAGGCTACTCTTGAGTATGGATCCTGCTCATAGAGAGCGTCTAATACGGCATCTGAAATCTGGTCGCAGATCTTATCAGGATGTCCTTCTGTTACTGATTCTGAAGTAAATAATCTTTTTTCCATGTTATCTCCTTTTGATTTTATCGTGAATATGTCTATCCCATACCTTATCGTGTCTATTCTTATCGTTACTCGTGCTTGTAGCAAAATGCCAGAACTGCAATGTTACCGCTGCTCGCAAAAAAAAGGTCCCCGATAAGGGACCCGATAGACTGTATCGAAATCCTCTTATTGTTCGACTAATATCGCTCAGGTTGGCACCTTCCTCAAAAGGGGTTGCCGGGCTTCATAGATCCTATGTATCTCCACCGCTCTTAATAAGGGATATAAAATATTCAATTAATATTACCGCATAAGATACTACACAATATTTAAACATTCGTCAAGAGTAAATTGACATTTTCTATATAGAAATTTATAATTAAAATACATTTGTACAGACAAATGTATCGTGAATACTGGGGGAATGAGTAATGACAGATAAGACGATATTCATATTTGACGCACAGGAAGGTGATAAACTCGCAGATGATGTACATACGCCAGATGGTAATATATTAGCAAAGAAAGATACCATACTTAATTATGATATAATAGCAAATATTTCAGGGCATCATATACTGGAAGTAAAGGTATACGACACCAATAATGAACTGCAGGATCTGGAAAAGGTTCTGGGAAAAACTGCTAATAAAGAGAACGTTAAGTATTTTGATAAGATAAGAGCGAGCATAAGGTTTAAGCATTTTAAAAAGACCTATGATGAGAATATTCTGGATATCAAAGGAGACCTTAACGATGTTGTTACGAATAACAGTCCTATTGATATAGATAAGCTGATAGAAGGAACTAATGAGATTCTTTCTGCGAACAGAAATAGTTTACAGCTTTTTGATATGTTGCACAGTATGAGGCAGTTTGATGACCTTACATATGTTCATAGTGTAAATGTTGCTTTGATAGCTTCAATTCTTGGGCAATGGCTTAAGTTTAGTGAGAAAGATATAAGAATACTGACAATAAGCGGACTTCTTCATGACATAGGTAAGATTATGATTCCTAACGAAATTCTTACAAAACCTGGTAAGTTGACAGTTGCTGAATACAATATAATGAAGCAGCATGTTAATTTTGGATATGAGAAAGTTAAGAATCAGAACATTGATATACGAATTAAAGAGGCATGCCTGCTCCATCATGAAAAATGTGATGGAACAGGGTATCCATTTGGCTTAAAGTCAGATCATATACCGGCGGTAGCTAAGATTATAGCAATTGCTGATGTGTATGATGCAATGACTTCAGCAAGAGTATATAGAGGAGCATTATGTCCTTTTGAAGTAATAGATACAATGTATAAAGATGCATTTACAAAGTTTGAACCTGAATATATTCTTCCTTTCTTAAAGAATGTGGCATCATCGTATATTAATAACGATGTGAGACTTTCAGATGGAAGAATTGGAAAGGTTGTTCTTATTAATGAGAATGCACTCAGTCTGCCAATTGTCCAGTGTGAAGATGAGTTTATAGACCTATCCAAGACACGAGGACTCACAGTTTCTGCAATTTTATAAAAAACTATCTGGCACATGCGTGGAGGTATTTTTCTTTAGTAGCCATACCTCCGCGGATGTGTCTTTCTTGTTTATTGACATCAAGAACCTTTCTGACTTCTCTGGCTAGTTCAGGATTGATTTCCATAAGTCGTGCAGTTACATCTTTATGTGCAGTGCTTTTGCTTACATTAAATACTTTGGCTGTCTGTCTTACAGTGGCTTTATGCTCAATTATGTAATATGCCAGCTGGGTGGCACGTTCTTCTATATAGTCTCGCATGTCGGGACTCCGGAAGTTTCATTTATACAATCTATGCCATGGATTGGAGTTTTATGTTAGAATGTGTTATGACTATGATAAGGAATCATTTACGTTATATTTTTAACTTCTCCGCAAACATAAGAAGTACGCTGACTGAAAGCAGAGCACTTGAAATCCAGATTGTGTGGATTCCGAACATCATTGAAAGGTTTCCACCAATACCTGCGCCGATTGCAAAGAATAATATTATGCCAAAGTAATATCCGGCTTTTCTAAGAGAAGCCTTATTGCCGGTACGCACAAATACTGAAAGTGCGTCTGTACCGCTTCTTAAGTTACCGATGCACATGGTGCTTGCATAGGAATAGCCATTGACTTTTCTAAATGCCTGTACCTGCATAGCACATGAGAACGATACGATTATTGTTGCAAACATGTCCATTGAGTGGGGCATGAAGCCAACTGCAATTAAGATAACAATTTCAATAAGTAATATTGCCTGCCGCCAGTGAAGTCTGGTGGCATTTTTATATTTGCCCTGAATCCGCTCTGTTACGAATACGCCAAGACCAAATGCTAAGAATGGCAGAAGATATTTTAATCCCTGATACCATTCACCCATCATAAAATGTGTACTCATAAGAACCACATTACCGGTCTGTGCGTTGGAGAATACTTCATTTCTTGTAAAATATGTATATGCATCCTGAAGTCCACCGGACATGGCAAGGAATACGCAGTTTATGAAGGCTTCGGACATCTGTATATCCGGAAGCTTCTTAGCGAGGGCGTTGTGAAGCTTTGATGCCATAAATAACCTCCTTGTGTTTTATAACTTTGGTTGTTATAGCACAAGGAGGTTTTGTTGTAAAGGGTATATAAATATTAGATATGTTGCGAATTATTTTCCAAGTGCTGTCTTCTGAGGCACTTCTGTTTCTTTTTCGTAGCATGCAAATGCGCTGTCGACAAGCTCTTTATCTGGCTTCGGTGTGAACAGGCTGACTACAGGAACGATAATCATTCCGGCAAACATTGCAAATGCACCGCAGTTGATAGGTGACTGGAGCCATGTTGGGAAGCCTGCTCTGAAGAAGATGTTAGCAAGCATAAGTACTGAGCTGAATAAAAAGCATGCCCAGCATGATGCTTTGGAAACCTTCTTAGAGTAAAGCGAGAACATAAATGGTGCAAGGAATGAACCTGCAAGTGCACCCCAGGATATTCCCATAAGCTGTGCAATAAATGTTACTGAACTCTTGTACTGGATAAGTGCAAGTATTGCAGATATCGCAATGAATACAACAACAAGAATTCTTATGTATAATACCTGTTTCTTTTCACTCATGTTCTTGATAAAGTTATCTTTTAAGAAGTCAATAGTAAGTGTTGAGCTTGAAGCTATTACAAGTGATGAAAGTGTAGACATTGAAGCTGACAACACGAGAATTACAACTAATGCAATAAGCACAGGACTTAAATTAGAAAGCATTGTTGGAATTATTGAGTCGAAGCCGTTAGCCTTGACATCTATCTGGTCAGAGAATAATCTTCCGAAACCTCCGAGAAAATAGCATCCGCCTGAAACTATAAGCGCAAATATTGTTGATATTACAGTACCCTTCTGGATAGAAGCTTCATTATCAATTGCATAGAATTTCTGAACCATCTGAGGAAGTCCCCATGTTCCAAGTGATGTAAGGATTACAACGCATAAAAGGTTGAATGGGTCAGGTCCGAAAAATGAAGCAAATATACCAGGAGTATTGCTTACAGCCGGGTCAGACACATTTGCAAGACCCTGCAGTGCAGACATGAAGCCGCCTTTAGAGTGGATTACGGCAGCAATAACTGCAACAATACCGAACAACATGATAATTCCCTGAATGAAATCATTTATTGCAGTAGCCATGTATCCACCTGCAATAACATAGATTGCAGTAAGTGTTGCCATGATTATGATACAGACGCTGTAATCAATGTTGAAGGCCATACCGAATAGTCTTGAAAGTCCATTGTAGAGCGAAGCTGTGTATGGAATCAGGAAAATGAATATGATAACGGAAGCACCGATTTTTAATGGATTGCTTCCGAATCTCTTTCCGAAATACTGTGGCATTGTTGCTGAATCAAGGTGCTGGCTCATAATACGCGTTCTTCTACCGAGTACAACCCATGCAAGAAGTGAACCTATAATTGCGTTGCCGATACCAGCCCAGGTTGCGGCAATGCCGTATTTCCAGCCAAACTGGCCTGCGTATCCAACGAATACAACAGCCGAGAAATAAGATGTTCCATATGCAAATGCGGTGAGCCACGGACCAACGCTTCTTCCACCGAGAACGAAACCATTAACATCAGTTGCATGCTTGCGGCAGTATAAGCCAATGCCTATCAGCACCGCAAAGTAGATAATAAGAATAACCAGTTTTAACATAAAAACCCCCATATTAAATGTATTAATCCCTACTTCATAGGTTTAAAGCGTAACGCTTTAAATCAATAAAGTAAACATAAATGGATTGTAGCATATTGGGGAGGGATTGGCAAGGATAAAATGAGTTAATATATATGAGTATATATGAATAATATGGATATACCTACTATTATGCCTACTATATGTCATTGAGTAGGTTTGCTTGAGAGAATTATAACCTGATGCGGAGGGAGCAAACCTACGAAACAGCTGTGAATAGCTTTTTGAGTAGGTCTTTTTCCTGGATTTTTCTGAATTGGCGGCTCTTAAAGATGAAATCTGCCGTGAAAAAGCCTACTAAATTATGATTATGTATGAGATTAGTAGGTTTTGGAGGACAATTCAATAAAATAAGATGTTTAATTGACCTACTAAAGTAATGGTGGATAATGATTTGGTAGGTTTATTAGGAATTCATGCTATGCGAGATACAGAGAGATATATAAAAACAGCCACCAGAAAAATCCAGTGACTGTTTTAAGAAAATAAGGATGGTAAATATGAATTATCTTATTATCGTCTGCCGCCGAAGCTGCCAGTGCCAGAAGCTCCCATTGTTCCAGATTCCTGAGTCCAGTCTGCAATAGAGTCTGAACCCCGGTAGAGTGTGTAGCTTGTGCCGGTTACAAGAGTGTCAGAGCATATCCAGCCGTTGCCAAATGTTCCGTCAACAGTGAAGCTTATGACTTCGTTGCCGGAAGCATCTTTAAGTGAATATCTTCCAGAACTGAAGGATACGGAACTTAATACATAAGCATTAGCAGAGTTTATAGGTGTTTCGCATACACCACCGAGGGCAACGCATGTTCCACCAGTTATCGTTACGGTACCATCTACATCAATTGATCCTGATACATTTCCAGATGAACTGCCGCCTTTAACTAATACAAATCCACCGGTCTGTACGTAATTTCCATTAGAATCAATACCATCAGTATCACCAGACGCAGTTGTGACATCTATATATCCGCCTGTTACATTGACAATTGGAGAAGTCTTTCCATCACCTGTGCAGGCATTGATGCCATCATCAGTAGCATATACATATATTTTGCCACCATTTAAGTTGATAGTTATGGCTTCAAGTCCTTCGTATGAAGTTACTACATTAATATAACCGTCATTGACATCAAGCTGCTTGTCAGCGTGCATGCCGTCATCACCTGAAGAAATTGTAATTGTACCACCGTTGATAACAATAGTTCCTTTGCCGTCCTCACCGGTTTCAAGGACACCTGAGTCAGAGTTGGCATGGATACCATCATCTGTTGAACATATGTTAATTGTAAAGCCTGAAATACTTATTTCGCTTTCAGCTTTAATACCCTTAGTTGAGTAGGACTGTCTAGAAGAATTACCGGATTCATTAAAGTTACCAGGCATTCCTGGACGGTCGCCGCCGGCCTTATTACCACCGTTCTGACCATCCATGCCACCCATGTTGCCGCCACCAAAGCCGCCAGGTGCGTTGGCAATAGTGTCAGAAGCTGCCACATAAGAAACAGTGTTGGCAGAAGCAGTCTTATTACCAGAGCTGCCATGTCCGGCAGATGTACCTGAAGAACTGCCTGACGAAGTAACTTCTTCACTATATTCAGAGTAAGTATCTGTATAAATGTTTAAGTTACCATCACCTGATATATCTACCACGTAAGATGCGTCTATACCGTCACAGGCTGCATAAATATCAATGTTACCACCAGTGATTGTAACGATTCCCTTCTGGTTGCCCTTGTTAGAAAGGCTGCTGTTAGAAGTCTTGATGCCATCTCCTTTAGCAGAGATTGCAATTATATTTCCAGATTCAATATCAACGGCATCATTGCCTTTGAATGCGTTGTTCACAGCAGTAACTTTAACAATCACATTTTTAATAGAAAGGTCGTCCTTGCTTTGGATACCATTATTGTAATTAGCTGTTACAACTAAGGCTCCTTTGCCGACGAGTTTTAAATCGCATGTTGCATAGATTGCTGCGTTGCCAGCGTCATCAGAAGAATCTTCTGTAGCTTCGGCACGATTGTCAATTACTTCGTTAAATGAGTTCTCTTCTGATTTAATCTTGACTTCGGAAGCATTTTTAACGTATATAGGTGAACCACTTGAGCCTGTGATAGATGTTCCGTTCAATACGATAGTAACCTCGTTCTCATCACCTGCGTCAACGATAAGCTGTCCTTCTGATAAAAGACCGGCTACTGTATATTCACCAGCCTTTGTGATTGTGTATACAGAACCTGACTGTGTAACTCCGTCTGATGTATCAGATGTCACAGTGAAATCACCTGTAATGGAGACTCTGTAATTCTCAGCATCATCTGCGTGTGTTACATCTGTGTCTTCTTTAGTAATGTCTGAAGTGATGGTAGTCTCACCGCCTGATGCAGTAGTAGTTGAAGTTGAATTTCTGGCACAGCCAGCAGTCATAAGACACATAGTAAGAATAACTGCGGCTACGCAATTTCTTTTGATTTTATTTAATTTAATCATAGTCATCTCTCCATTTCTTTAGTGTATGTTAATTGATTGTCTATAGTTTATTGGAGAAATTTGACTAAAATATGGTATGAGTGCGAATATTCTGTGTACTGATTAATCATGTGGAATATCGTTAAATCTGCCGTCAAGCTCTTCGGTTTTTACCACATTTATAAATG
>OGFI01001482.1_pt1 | contig 11204 bp, 5 predicted proteins | sample 1570901 | NCBI WGS metagenome assembly OGFI01 (sample SAMEA2582018, study PRJEB24529) | metagenome | biome: Human gut stool | place: China | collected 2011 | reverse complement strand
GTGTGGAAAGTGTGGAATAGATTGTGGAGTTTTTCCACAATTATAGTTCTATTCCGTATAGTTTAAGTTTGTTGTAGAGTGTTTTCCGGTCTATGCCGAGCAATTGTGCGGCGCGGCTTTTGTTGTAGCCGGTTTGCTTCAAGGCTTCGATGATATGTTGCTTTTCGGCTTCTTCGTTGCGGAGCGGCATGCCGGTGGGTTGTATTGTTTGGTTTCGCAGTTCGCTGAGTTCGTCCAAAGTGATGAGCTTGCTTTGTGCAAGGAGAGTGCCCGGCCATTGGTATTCCAGAAGGGCTTTGGATGCTTTCTCGTCAAAGCCGATAAGATGCTTGTCCAATTCGCGATTGGCCTGATCCAAAAAGAAGTTTGCAAAGAGGAGGATGTCCTCGCGGCGGTCTTTCAGTTGAGGCATGCGCAGGGTGAATTCATTGATGCGGTGGTAGAGATCCTCGCGGAATGTACCTTTTTCGATGGCTTGTTCCAGATTCTCGTTGGTGGCGGAGACCAGCCGCACGTCTACCTGTATCTCTTTGTTGGAGCCGATGGGGCGCACCTTGCGTTCCTGCAGGGCACGAAGCAGTTGTATTTGCACCTCGTAGCTCAGGTTACCTATTTCATCCAGGAAGATCGTTCCTCCGTTGGCTGCGACGAATGCGCCCGTCTTGTCGGTCAGCGCACCGGTGAAAGAGCCTTTCACGTGGCCGAAGAATTCGGACGCTGCCAGTTCTTTAGGGATAGAGCCGCAGTCGATGGCAATGAAAGGCTGTTTGGAGCGTCGACTCAGCTTGTGGATGCGCTGCGCCACATACTCCTTACCCGTTCCGCTGGCTCCGTTGATGAGGACGGACATATTGGTGGGAGATACTAAATTCACGTAATTATAGAGCTGTTTGGCGGCATCGCTTTCACCTTCCAGATAGTCGGAAGATGCGCTTTCCGCTTCTTCCCGGAGAGAATTACTGCCGGCTTCGGCACGCATTGCCGGTGTGGACGAGACAGGCAATCCGCTTGGAAGGAACGCATCATCCATTTTCTTCAATAACTCATCAGGGTTCACCGGTTTGGCGATGTAGTCGCACGCGCCTAATTTCATGGCTTGTACGGCCGACTGTATATCGGCATATCCCGTCATGATGATAAGAGGTATGCGCAAGGAATGTTCACCCAACCATTTCAGCAGGTCTATGCCGTCACGATCGGGCAAGCGCAGGTCAGACAGTATCAAGTCTACATTTTCGGACTCAATGTGTTTCTGGGCCCGGGCAATGCTGCTGACAGAATTGACCCGGAAACCTTTTTTGCCGAGCCATGTTTTCAACATCATACCGTAAGTGATGTCATCTTCTACGATTAATATGGATTTCATCCTTGCTGCTTTTTATCTCTTTTATGGTACAAAGGTAAATCGTTTTGTTCGATTTTAGTATATTTGCAGGCTTAAATTAAACAAAAAGACAGATGAAAAGAAATCTCATTGTAATATTAACTATCCTGGCTTGCAATCTGGTGGCTTGCAAACCGGGACAAAAGAAAGACGGAAATATGGAAAAAGAAACGAAGTTGAAGATTGAGACAAGTGCGGGTGACATCATCGTGAAACTGTATAACGAAACGCCGAAGCATCGCGATAACTTTATCAAGCTGGCCGAGGAAGGTACTTATGAAGGTACGCTGTTTCACCGTGTCATCAAGGACTTCATGATACAGGCGGGCGACCCCGAATCGAAGAATGCCCCGAAAGGCAAGATGCTGGGAGCGGGCGATGTGGGATACACTGTTCCTGCGGAGTTTGTCTACCCGAAATACTTCCATAAGAAAGGTGCGCTGTCTGCCGCCCGTCAGGGAGATAACGTAAACCCGAAGAAGGAATCGTCCGGTTGTCAGTTCTATATCGTGACCGGAAAGGTGTATAACGATTCTACGCTTCTCGGCATGGAACATCAGATGAACCAGGCACGCCTGAACAATGCTTTCAATGCTTTGGCGCAGAAGCACATGAAGGAAATCTACAAGATGCGTAAGGACGGTGACCAGGAAGGGCTGATGAATCTGCAGGACACGCTTATTGCGCAGGCTGAGGCTCAGGTGGCCGGCGAACCGGAGTTCCGCTTCACGCCGGAACAGGTAAAGGCATATACCACTGTAGGCGGCACACCGCATCTGGACGGCGAATATACCGTGTTCGGCGAAGTCGTTGAAGGCATGGATGTGGTAGATAAGATACAACAGGTAAAGACAGACCGCAGCGACCGTCCGGAAGAGGATGTGAAGATTGAGAAGGTGACTGTGATTGACTGATAAACAGAATTGCGTCAAACCTTTGGGAAGAGAGTCTCGCCCTGTCACACAAGTATGAAGATAAATAAGCATTGTTTCCCCAACGGCCTGCGGCTGGTACACTACGAGGATACCAGCACGCAGATGGTGGCGCTGAACATCGTTTACGATGTCGGTGCGCGCGACGAGCATCCCGAGCATACCGGCTTTGCCCATTTGTTCGAGCATCTGATGTTCGGCGGTTCGGCGCATATTCCCGATTACGATACGCCTTTGCAGTTGGCGGGGGGAGAAAACAATGCCTGGACCAATAATGACATAACCAATTACTACCTCACCGTTCCGAAGCCGAACGTAGAGACTGCCTTTTGGCTGGAGTCCGACCGTATGCTGGAGCTGGCTTTCAGCGAGCAAAGCCTCGAAGTGCAACGCGGTGTAGTGATGGAAGAGTTCAAGCAACGCTGCCTTAACCAGCCGTATGGCGATGTGGGGCATCTGTTCCGGCCGCTGGCGTTCCGGGTGCATCCGTACCGCTGGCCTACTATCGGCAAGGAACTCTCGCACATAGAGCAAGCCACGCTGGACGAGGTGAAGAGTTTCTTCTACCGTTTCTATGCTCCGAACAATGCCGTGCTGGCAGTGACGGGAAACATTTCATGGGATGAAACCGTTAAGCTTACCGAGAAGTGGTTTGCTCCCATACCCCGGCGGGACGTTCCGGTGAGGCAATTGCCGCAGGAGCCGGAGCAAACGCAGGAACGCCGGCTGACGGTAGAAAGAAACGTGCCGCTGGACGCCTTGTTCATGGGCTATCACATGTGCAGTCGCGAGGGTGCGGATTATTACGCATTCGATATTCTGTCCGATATTCTCAGCAACGGACGTTCCAGCCGTTTGAACCGCCGCTTGGTACAGGAACAGAATATCTTTTCCGGTATCGACGCGTATATCAGCGGTACGCGTGATGCGGGTCTGCTGCAAATCAGCGGTAAGCCTGCGGCAGGTGTGTCGTTGGAGCAGGCGGAAGCTGCCGTCCGTAAAGAACTGGAAGAGTTGCAGCGGTCTCCGGTAGATGGGCAGGAATTGGAGAAGGTTAAGAACAAGTTTGAATCTACCCAGATATTCGGCAATATCAACTATCTGAACGTAGCCACAAACCTTGCCTGGTTCGAGCTGACGGGAAAGGCGGAAGATATTGACCTTGAAGTAGAGCGTTATCGCTCCGTTACGACGGAGCAGTTGCATACTGTGGCGCAGCGTACTTTCTGCGAAAGCAATGCCGTAGTATTATATTATAAGAGTGATAAATGACAGTCAAAGGGAGCGTTTTTTCGTCTCTTTGCAGGAGGGGAAGGGCGCCGTTTGACGAAACGAAAGTTCCCTGTTAAGGAAACTTCGGTTTCCTTGTTGAGGAAGCTTCGGTTTCCCATTGAGGAAACTCCCGTTTCCCGTCGGGGGAACTCCCGTTTCCCATTAGGGAAACTTTGGTTTCTTACTAAGGAAACTTTGGTTTCCCGTCAGGGGAACAATGGTTTCTCCCTTTGAAACAAATTTTAGACAATAAGATGATGAATTGGATAGCCGGCTATAAGCAGCATTATAAAGCGTTGATATTTTTGGGACTTCCCATTGTTATCGGACAGGTGGGAGTAATTATTCTCGGTTTTGCCGATACTCTGATGATCGGGCATCACAGTACCGAGGAGTTGGGTGCAGCTTCTTTCGTAAACAATGTATTTACGCTTTGCATCATTTTCAGTACCGGTTTCAGTTACGGGCTGACGCCTATCGTGGGCAGTCTTTACGGCAACCGCCGTTTTGCGGAAGCGGGGCAGGCGTTGCGTTGCAGTTTGGTGGCGAATGTCCTGGTGGCATTGCTCCTTACGTTTATCATGACGGTGGTCTACTTCAACGTGGAGCGCCTGGGGCAGCCCGAGGAACTGATGCCTTTGATAAAACCTTATTACCTGGTATTGCTTGCTTCGCTGGTTTTCGTGATGCTGTTCAACGGCTTCAAGCAGTTTACGGACGGAATCACAGATACGAAGACCGCCATGTGGATATTGCTGGGCGGAAATACGCTGAACATCATAGGCAACTATATCCTTATCAACGGCAAACTGGGCTTCCCGGAGCTGGGGTTGCTGGGAGCAGGCATCAGTACGTTGTTCTCGCGTATTATGATGGTGGTGGTGTTTGCGTTGATTGTGCTGCGCGGTCGCCGCTTTATCCGCTACCGGATCGGGTTCTCCCGCATGGGATGGTCGTTTCCGGTGTTCAAGAAGCTCAATGCACTGGGCTGGCCTGTCGGTTTGCAGATGGGAATGGAGACGGCCTCTTTCAGCCTTAGCGCCATCATGGTGGGCTGGCTGGGCACTATCGCTTTGGCATCCCATCAGATAATGCTGACCATTTCGCAATTCACGTTTATGATGTACTACGGTATGGGCGCAGCGGTGGCGGTGCGTGTCAGCAATTTCAAGGGGCAAGACGATATGGAGAATGTACGCCGCTCCACATTTGCGGGTTTCCACTTGATAATGGCTATGGAAGTAGTGCTTATGAGCATCGTTTTTGTGATGCGCGGACAGGTGGGCGGCTGGTTTACGGATAGCGCAGAGGCTTCGGCGCTGGTAGCCTCTTTGTTCTTCCCTTTCTTGATTTATCAGTTTGGCGACGGACTGCAAATCAACTTTGCCAATGCGCTGCGGGGCATATCGGATGTAAAGCCGATGATGGTTATTGCATTTATTTCTTATTTTATTATATCTTTGCCCGTAGGATATTTTTGCGGTTTTGTGCTGGGCTGGGGACTGGTCGGCGTGTGGATGGCTTTCCCGTTCGGTCTGACCAGTGCCGGGGTGATGCTGTGGCTGCGCTTCCGCTATAAAACGAGGACGAGATGATGCACGGGGCGATGCTTTGTCACCCTGTCGCTCCATAACTCTTTTATTACCTGTTTATGAATAGCGTATCGAAAGTAAAGATAGCTGTCGGATACACTCTGCTGCTGGGAGTGTTGTTCTTTTCCCTGTTCTTTGTGCACCGGGAGATGGAGCATCTTATGCTTTCCGATAACCGGGACGTGCAGTGGACGGACAGTCTCATCACGCTTCTTCGGAAGAAGGATGCGAACACCATTTACATGCTGCGCGTGTTGAGCGAGACGAACGACAGCATGGTCTCTACCCGGGAGATAGAAAATATTATCGCTACCCGGCAGGATTCGTTTGTGACAAACCAGCGCGTACAGCAGCGCATCATTACGCATCGCGACACGGTGGTTACCAAGCCCAGGAAGAAAGGATTCTTCCGCCGTTTGGGAGAGGTGTTCGTGCCGCCTAAGAAAGATACCGCCATTCAGGTAAAGACTTCCCTCGAATATGCCACGGATACGGTGATTAACGTGTATAATCCGGTGGATTCCCTGCAGGAAAAGCTGCGTGCCGTGGCACAACAGCAGAAGGAGCACATTGCAATTGTACAGCGCCGCAGGCGTACCTTGCAACGCATGGACCGGATGCTGACCGCCCGTATCGACAGTCTGCTGAAAGGCTACGAACAGGAAACCCTGCAGCGTGCCCGCGAAGAGGCGGAGTACCAGCAGTCCGTACGCCATCACTCCATTAAGACAATCAGCGGCATTGCCGTCGGTGCGGTGCTGCTTTCCGTCTTTTTCCTGATAATCATAGGGCGCGACATTACGCGCAGCAACCGCTATCGCCGCGAACTGGAAGAAGCCCGCCGCCGTGCCGAGGACCTGCTGGCCACGCGCGAGAAGATGATGCTTGCCATCACCCACGACTTTAAGGCGCCGCTCGGCTCCATCATGGGCTATGCCGACCTGCTCTCCCGTCTGACGGTGGACGAACGGCAACGCTTCTACTTGGATAATATGAAAACCTCATCGGAACATCTGCTGAAGCTGGTGGTCGATTTGCTCGATTTCCACAGGCTCGACCTTCATAAGGCGGAGATAAACCGGGTCACCTTCCATCCCGCCCGCTTGCTGGAAGAGATTCATGTCAGTTTTGAACCGCTGACTTCTGCCAAAGGCCTGGAGTTGCATTGCGATATTGCTCCCGAACTGGAGAGTACTTACATCTGCGACCCGCTCCGTCTCCGCCAGATTATCAACAACCTGCTGTCCAATGCAGTGAAGTTTACGGACGAGGGGAGCATAACGATGACGGCGCGTTACGAGGAACGCCGGCTGGTGGTGGCCATTGCCGATACGGGCAAAGGTATGGAACCGGCGGACAGGGAGCGGATTTTCCAGGAGTTTACCCGCCTTCCCGGTGCGCAGGGCAAAGAGGGCTTCGGACTCGGTTTGTCTATTGTGCGCATGCTTGTGCAGTTGCTGGAAGGAACGATTGATGTGGACAGTGTGCCGGGCAAGGGAAGTACATTTACGCTGCGTGTTCCCTTGTTCCCCGTACAGGTATCGGAGGATACCGGCGAGAAATATCAGGAGACGGAAACCGGAACTTCTTCCGCTCTTTCAGAGAGCATGCCCGCTTCTTCACAACCTTCGCTCCGTGTGCTGCTGATTGACGACGACCGCATTCAGCTTACGCTTACCGCAGCCATGCTCCAGCATAGCGGCATCGCTTCGGTATCGTGCATGCAATTGGACGAATTGCTGGATGCCCTGCGTTCCGACACCTTTGATGTGTTGCTCACCGATGTACAGATGCCTGCCATCAACGGTTTCGACCTGTTGAAACTGTTGCGTGCGTCGAACCTGCCCCAAGCGCAGACCATTCCCGTGATAGCCGTTACCGCCCGTAGCGATATGAAGCCGGAAGAGTTCAAGGAATATGGCTTTGCCGGCTGCCTGCACAAACCGTTTACGGTGGCGGAACTGTTCCGGGAACTGAATGCGGAAGGTATCGGACAAACATCTGCTGTGCGGAGCGAAGTAGCAGCAGCGGAGACGGTTGAGGCTTCATCGCCGGATGCTCCTTATGACTTCTCGGCACTCACCGCTTTCTCCGGTGACGACCCGGAGGCGGCAAAGTCCATTATGGAGAGTTTCGTTACCGAAACCCGCCTCAATGCCGAACGTTTGCAAAAGGCGGCGGATGCGGCGGATATGGACGAGGTGGCGGCCGTTTCGCACAAGATGATTCCTCTCTTTACGCTGATTGGCGCTACGGAACTGGTGGCGGAGCTTAAAATACTGGAAGGCTTGCGCGGTACTCCTTTTACAGCCGGGCAGAGGCAGCGGGCACTGCGTTCGCTTGCTCTTATCGAGGACATTATCCGCTTGCAGGCACGGGCGGATTAGAATAAGCAATTACGGTATAAGTGGTCGTAAACACCGGCGCAACATAGTATTTTTCTTTTATTAGGAACTTTATCTCAAAATTAATTGTTTACTTTGTACGAATTAATCGATGACAGCTTGACGTTCCAATGAGAAGAAAATGGTTAAGAGGGGCACTTTGGGTGCTTCTTACTCCTATTATCCTATTTGTAATATTGATGATATTGCTTTACGTGCCGCCCGTACAGAATTTTATACGGAAGCAGGCCACGGCAATAGCATCGGATGCTACGGGCATGAATATCTCCGTAGAGCGGATAGACCTTCGTTTTCCGTTGAACCTGCTTGTACGCGGTGTTCAGGTAGTGCAGCCGGGAAGCGATACTGCTGATATCCAACACCCCGATACCTTGCTGAACCTCGGAAGCCTGAACGTCCGCGTACAGGCATGGCCCTTATTGAAAGGAAGGGTAGAGGTGGATGACATCACTTTGCAACGGGTGGCCGTAAACTCTTCCGGCCTGCTGGAAGGCATGCGCATAAAAGGTACGCTCGGACGGTTCTTCCTTGCCAGTCACGGCATAGACCTGAATAAAGAGGATGCCGTACTGAACCGGGTGGAACTGAGCGATACCCACGTGCAGGTGATGCTTGCCGACACTACCGAAACTCCGGAGGATACCACCGAAACCGCCTTGAACTGGCGCGTAGCATTGCATAACCTGAAACTGAAGAATGTGTCGGTGGATTTGCAGATGCCGCTCGACTCCATGTCGCTGGCAGCCACTATCGGGGATGCAAGCATAGAGGATGCCGAAGCCGACCTCAAGCGGCAGTTCTATGGCTGGCGTAAGTTTGCCCTTACGGGGACTTCCGTGAATTACGATACGGGCACAGCCGTTCCTGCCGAGGGATTTGACGCTTCGCACATCGCATTGCGCGATATCCGTATCGGCATAGATTCGGTGATGACCTGCGGCCGCGACATGAATGCCGTTATCCGCGAGTTCTCCATGTACGACCGTTCCGGGCTGACGGTGACTTCCCTGACCGGACGCCTCTTTGCCGACTCAGCCGTTATCCGTGTTCCCTATTTGCAGCTCAAGACCCCGCACAGCGAGATGAACCTGACGGCGCAGACCTATTGGAAACTTGTCGATATACCCACTACCGGACAGTTGTCCGCCCGCTTTAACGCCAATATCGGCAAGCAGGATGTATTGCTCTTTGCCGGCGGACTGCCCGAAACCTTTAAAGAGGCTTATCCTTTCCGCCCGTTGGTAATCCATGCCGGTACGGAAGGCAATCTGAAACAGATGCAGATTTCCCGTTTCACGGCCGAACTTCCCGGCGCTTTCTCATTGAGCGGCGGCGGTGAGTTGTGGAACCTTACGGATAGCCTGAAGCGTAGCGGAGGGCTTGACTTTGAGATGCAGACGCAAGACCTTAATTTCCTCACCGGGCTTACCGGGGTCACTCCCGACGGCTCTATCGTTGTGCCCGACAGTATGAATCTCGTAGCGCGTCTCGGGCTCGACGGGCCTCAATGCAATGCCCTGCTCAAAGTGCAGGAGGGCAAAGGCAGTCTGAATCTGGATGCCGCTTACAACCTGTCTACCGAGGTCTATCATGCAGACCTCGCCATAGATGCCTTGCAGCTTCATCATTTCCTGCCCAAAGATTCTGTTTATGCACTTACTGCGCATGTTGCCGCCAAAGGCAGGGGAGTGGATATGACTTCCCGCCAGACGACGGCTCTTGTGGAAGCCAAACTGGACGAACTGCAATATGCCCGCTGGAATCTGTCGGGTGTGAACCTGAATGCGGGGTTGAAATCTGCGGTAGCTTCTGTACGGTTGACGAGCGATAATGAACTGTTGAAGATGCAGTCCGAAGCCGACCTTCGTCTCGACCGTAAATATATGGACGGCAGACTGAACATGAAAGTCGAGGAACTGGACTTGTATAATCTGGGAATCGCATCCGAACCTTTGGAACATCCCGTTGCGTTCAATCTGGGAGCGGAAGCGCGTCGCGATTCCATTAAGTTGCAGATGGATGCCGGCGATATGGATTTGCAGTTCCGTGCCCGCAGCACGTTGGAGGAGTTGCTGGGGCAGTCGGACAAGTTCGTAGCCATTCTGACGAAACAGATAGAGGAAAGACGCCTCAACCATGCCGCCTTGCGGCAGGTATTGCCCTCGGCGGGCATGCAGTTGACGGCGGGGCAGGCCAATCCGGTCAGCAATTTCCTGAAAACAAAAAACATAAGTTTCAATGACTTCACCCTTCGCTTTGGGAGTACGCCGGCACGGGGCATCAACGGACGGACCGCCGTTCACGGATTGCGTGTGGACTCGTTGCAGCTCGATACGGTTTTCTTTGCCGTGAAGCAGGATACTTCCCGGATGATGCTGCAAAGCGGGGTGATTAACGGACCGAAGAATCCGCAGTTCGTATTCCGCAGTACGCTGACCGGTGAGATTCGCAGTGAAGATGCCGAACTGACCGTGAATTATGTGGACGGAAAGGGACAGACGGGAGTGCTGTTCGGCGTCAATGCCCGCCCGCTGACGGAGGGACATGGCAAAGGCAACGGAGTATTGCTTAATCTGACGCCTGCCGAACCGGTTATCGCATACCGTAAGTTCCATTTCGTAGACAACAGCAATTGGATATATCTGCATAACAACATGCGCGTCTATGCCAATATCGATATGGATAGTGACAACGGTTTGGGCTTCCGTATGCAGTCGGACAAGAACGACAGCATTTCATTGCAGAATATGAACGTGGAGTTGAGCCGTTTCCAACTGGGCGAACTGAGCGAGGTGCTTCCTTATATGCCCCGTCTCACCGGCTTGTTCTCTGCCGAGGCGCAGTATATACAGACCCCTACTTCCTTGCAGGTTTCAGCCGAAGCCAATATCGATGAACTGACCTATGAGCGGCAGCATGTAGGAGACATCGGTATGGGAGCCACATGGCTGCCGGGCGATAAGGGCGCTACGCATTATCTGAATACATATTTCAGTTATGACAACCGGGAAGTGATGACTGCCGACGGCATACTGACAAAGAAGAACGGAAAGGACACGCTGGAAGTGACTACCTCTTTTGAACACTTCCCGATGAAGATTGCCAATGCTTTTGTGCCCGACCAAATGATCTCCTTTACCGGCGACCTCGATGGCGGGATGTACATCTACGGACCGTTGGAGAAACCCAGGATGCACGGAGATATCACGCTGGACAGCGTATCGGTATATGCCCGTCAGGCAGGGGCCCGCTACTGGTTTGACGACCGTCCCGTGCAGATTAAGGATAATCAACTGATATTTGATAAGTTCGCCATTTATACCACCAGCAAGAATCCGTTTACCATTAACGGCAAGGTGGACTTCCGCAATTTGGAACGTCCTACGGCGGACTTGAAGTTGCTGGCGGAGAACTATACGCTGCTGGATGCGCCGCGCACCCGCGAAAGTCTTATCTACGGCAAGATATTTGTCGATTTGAACGCTACGGTACGAGGGCCTTTGGATGCCCTGACCATGCGCGGTAACATGAACCTGCTGGGCAATACGGATGTTACCTATGTACTGACGGACTCACCGTTGACGGTGGAAGACCGCCAGTACATAGGTACCATCCGTAT
>OGFI01001460.1_pt1 | contig 11369 bp, 14 predicted proteins | sample 1570901 | NCBI WGS metagenome assembly OGFI01 (sample SAMEA2582018, study PRJEB24529) | metagenome | biome: Human gut stool | place: China | collected 2011 | reverse complement strand
GAAAATGAAGTTTCAATATTAGATATAAGTGATATAATGTATTTTTATAGTGAAGAGCAAAATAATTACTGCAAAACTCAAAAAGGTACATTTAAAATAAATGAAAAATTATATGAATTAGAAGAGAAGTTACCTAAAGCTAATTTTGTAAGAATTTCAAATTCCTCAATAATAAATATTAAGTATGTGCAATGCTTTGATGTTGGAATTGTTGGAAGTATACTAGTTAAATTTGTTGACAATTCAACGCAATATGTTTCTAGAAGAAGAGTTTCACAAGTTATGAAATTTTTAAAAGAAAGAGGGTAGACTGTTATGAAAAGTAGTTTATTAAAAAATATTGTAATTTCGGTATTAGTTATGTATTTTGTAGGTTCAATAACTATATTGACTGCGGACTATATATATGCAACAAATGATTTATCAAAATTAAATAGCACCACAGAAGAAAATGCTGAGATGGTAAGCACTACAGAGTTAAACAAGGCCGAATATGAAGCTAAGAAAAAAGAAGTAAAATCGATACAAGTTGGTGGTATATTTTCTGTAGCAGTAGGTGTTTTAATTGGAATAACAGCTGAATTGTATAGCAAAAATAAAGAGAAAAAGAATACAAAAATGAAAATAATTGTAGGGGGAATTGTAGGAGCAGTATTAGCTGGAATATCAGGTTTATCAATAATAATAGGTGATATGGCAAATAGAGGAGAAACTATAACAGGGGGATTTATTGCAGAAATGCTATTATTACAACTAGGTGCTATAATCTTAGTAGTAGGAGCTTTTATAGTATGCGTTAGATTAACAAGTGAGGGAAAAAAAAATGAATTAAATAAACAATTGAAAAAAATAAGTAATAGGTAAAAGGATAAAAGTTTATACTATGAAATTACATAAAACGAATAAAAAATAACGCTATTTGTTATTAGAATTTAATATTTAAAAATCATTGAAAGTACATATTGGTATTTTCAATGATTTTTATTTTGTACTTTTTAGCATAATGGAATTTACTTCATTTAAATTTTGGGGTATTTTATTTGTTTTATATAAATACAACAAATATAGTGCGAGTAAAATATTGCTATGTAGTAGTTTTTATAAAATTGACATTGCATAATAAAAAATATATAATGTCCACAAAATAAGTTAGAGAGGAATTTCAAAATGAAAGATTATATAACAATAATAGGAGCAGGTCTTGCAGGATCTGAAGCAGCATATCAAATTGCAAAAAATGGAATTAATGTTAAATTATATGAAATGAAACCACAAAAGTTTTCTCCAGCACATTCAAATGAAAATTTTGCAGAAATAGTGTGTAGTAATTCTTTTAAATCAAATTTACATACAAATGCTTGTGGGTTATTAAAAGAAGAGCTAAGAATATTGGATTCATTACTTATAAAGATTGCAGATGAAACAGCAGTACCAGCAGGCCAAGCCTTAGCTGTTGATAGAGCGCTTTTTTCTAAAAGAGTAACAGAAAAAATAAAATCAATGCCAAATATTGAAATTATAAATGAAGAAATAGGAGATAAAGTTCATTTAAAAGATTTAGCAGAGGAAGGTATAGTAATTATAGCTACAGGTCCATTAACATCAGATAAATTATCAGATGAAATATTACAAATAACAGGTGACGATGATTTACATTTTTATGATGCTGCTGCTCCAATTGTTTCAAAAGATTCAATAAATATGAATATTGCCTTTTGGGGAGATCGATATGACCAAGAAAGAGCAAAAGAAGAAGATATTGAAGATTGGAAACAACGAATAAAAGATGTAAAAAAATCAGACTATATAAATTTGCCAATGAGCAAAGATGAGTATGAAAATTTTTGGAATGAGTTAATAAATGCAGAAGTAGTTGAATTACATGAATTTGAAAAAAGAGAGATTTTTGAAGGTTGTATGCCACTAGAAGTTATGGCAAAACGCGGAATTGACACCTTAAGGTATGGACCATTAAAACCAGTAGGATTTACTGACCCTAGAACAGGTTATAGGCCATATGCTGTTGTTCAATTAAGACAAGACAATTCAGAAGGAACAATTTACAATATAGTAGGATTTCAAACGAATTTAAAATTCGGTGAACAAAAAAGAGTATTTAGTCAAATTCCAGGATTAGAAAATGCAGAGTTTGAAAAATATGGAGTTATGCACAGAAACACATATATAAATTCAACAAAGTTATTAGATAATACTTACAACTTTAAACAAAATACTAATATATTTTTTGCAGGACAAATAACAGGTGTAGAAGGATATGTAGAATCAATATCATCAGGTCTTGTTTCAGCATTAAATGCAATTAACAAATTTAATAATATAAACACAAAAACAGAATTTAGTGAATTAACAATGATAGGAGCACTGGCAAAATATATATCAACACCAAACGAAAAATTTCAACCAATGAACGCAAATTTTGGTATATTACCACAATTAGATGAAAAAATAAGAGACAAAAAATTACGATACGAAAAACTAGCAGATAGGTCTTTATTGCAGTTCTAAAAATTGTAAAAAAATGTAATTTGGGGATAGACAAATGGATTTTTTAATAATATAATAAAAAAAACAAAAGCGGAGGTTGAACAAATGGCAGATTTGAAATTTGAAATAATAAAAAAAATTGGAGTGCTATCAGAAACAGAAAAAGGATGGAAAAAGGAAATTAATTTAGTAAAATGGAATGATTTTGCACCAAAATATGATCTTCGTGACTGGAACGAAGACCACACAAGAATGGGAAAAGGTATTACTTTAACTGAAGATGAATTGAATAAATTAAAAGAAACTTTAGAAAATATGTAAGATATATAGAAAGAAAAGGTTGTAAAATGGAAGAAAATTTTAAGGATATTTTAGATTCAATTAATACATTGCATAAAAAATATAGATCAAAAGAGTACTTAGAAACAATAGAGCATTTTAATAGAGACTCTAAAGATTTGGTAAAAATTCTTGAAAAGTATAAAGTTAATGAAAATAAATCAAAAGAAAATAAAATAAAAAAGACTAAACAGAAAATTAAGCTAAAAAAGAATTACGAAAAAAATAATCATACATATAAAAAAATAGAGGCTATGTCATAGGCTCTATTTTTTTATATGTATGATTTTGAAAACACAATTTTTTTTTGAGTTACAACAGAGCTCTTTAAAAAACTAAATTTTCTACAAAGAACAAACAAGCTTAGTAAAAAGTTAAAAATTTCGCTAAAATATAAAATAAATATATAAGAATTTATTCCAAATTGTGGTATTAAAAATTTAATAAATAAAATGCTAATTAACAAATCAAAGATATTAATTATCATTACATATACTTGAAGGTTAAGGCTCTTTAATAGGCTATCTATAACACTATCCATATAAATATATACAATAATTGGTGAGAGTATTTTTATATAGAATTCAACTGATAATGTTTTATATAAATTATCATCAATCCAATGCGAAAAAACTATCAAAACGATTGTAGTAATAATAGAAAATATAAAAGTTAATATTAGACATTTTTTTGTTATCTTTATAATTTTATTTAAATCTGTATTAATATTATATTTTGAAAGTTTTGGTATCAATAAATTACTATATGACTGTATAAATGTTAAAGGAAATAAAATTAAACTCATTACAGTGCTAGAAATTAAACCATAATAAGATAGAGCTTCATTATGTGATAAACCATATTGTACTAAAGCAAGTGGAATTAAAGTATTTTTTAATGTAGAAAGGCCAGATTTTATATATGTAGTAAGTGCTACAGGTAATGAAATTTTGCATATTTCTTTAATAAAATTAGATTGATAATTTGTGTTAGTAAAACTTTTTTTATAATCAATATTATAATAATAAATTAAGTATACAAATGAACAAATATCAGCAATAACAGTACTTATTACAAGAGCAAAGCATATTTGATAATTATTTGTGAAAAAATTATTATAATAAAAAAGCAAAATAATAGAAATTTGCATTAATATTTCAATAACTTGTGAAATAATTATTGTTTTTATTTTTTCATATGCCATAAAATAACCATTTAAGCAAGAGGATAAAGAGCAAAAAGGTAAAGCAATTGCTAATATATATAACAAATTAATTGAAATAGTGTTATTTAAAATATTATTTGTAATATAAGGAGAAAATATTATCATAATAAAAATAGATAACAGGCTAAAAAAAATACAATATTTAAAACAGCTCTTGATTATATTATGAACATTTTTTGATTTATTAAAAGAATAATCTTCAGATACCAATCTAGTAGATGAAAGATTTATTCCAGACGAAGCTATTGTTAGAAAAAATGCAAATACAGATAATATAATTCCAAATGTACCTAATAAGGAGCTACTTATTTTATTAGATAAAAATATGTTAAATAAAACAGCAATTAAACGTAAAAATAAAGTTGAAATAGTAAGAATTAAACCATTTTTTATAAAGGTATTTATTTTTTTCATTAAGTCCTCCATATATACTAATAATAAGAATATATGTGGGTCAAAATAAAGTATTCGAAAAAAAATAATAAAAAACAAAAAAGCACTTTTTCGAGTGCTTTTTCTGAAAATAAAAGGGGATGTTGTATTGTTAGTAACTGGAGTAAAATTTGTTACTAACATTATAAATAATATAACAATGAATTTTGTCCATATTGTGAACTCAAAGTGTTTAGTATGAAAAATATAAATAAATATTTTAAAATATTGAGAATTAAAATAATATATAAAGTTAAAAATATAATTGACAATAAAAAATTCGAATTATATAATTTTAATATAAGATATAAAAATAGTTATTAAATAAGGAGAAATACAGATGTTTGAAAATAGTGAAGTGTATGGAAATTTGCATAAAAATGGTTCATCCATAAGTATTGATAAGATGAATATAGAAGAATTAAATAAAAATTTAAATGATTTAAAACGAAAGCAAATGAAGTTGGTTGAACAGCAAAATGAATATTTATCTCAAATAATAAATAACTAAAAGGAGAAAAAAGATGGATAAAAAGCGTGTGATAAAAGGCGTAATGAAAACAACAGGAAAATACACACTAAAAGGAATAGGAAAAGGATTAGAGCTAGCTAGTAGAGGTACAATAAAAACCGTAAATGCATTGGTCAAAAATAGAAGTGTACAAAAAATTCTCACAGGGGCTGGAGTTTTAGCTGCATGTGTTGCGGTACCAACTATAGCAACAAGCGCAATTACTGTAGTTGCATTGAAATATATGTTGGATAGAGGGATATTAGACAATAATAAAAGTTTAATAAATGAAATAAATGATGTATTGAATGTTGGTAATAAGGTAACAAATTTTGTAGGCAGAAAAGTATTTAGTCCAGCACTAGATACAGCAGATAAAGGTGTTAAAAAATTAGGAAATAAATACCAAGATGGAATAAATAATATGTTTAGATAGTATAGGAGAATTAAAATGGATACAAATGAATTAATAAAAAAAACGAATGATAATTTATTAATGTTAGAAGATGTAAATAAAGAAATTTCCATGATTGAATTAGCAATTTATCAAAAAAGTATTGAGAAAATAAAAAGTCAAATGATAAATGAAACGAGAGATTTCTTAGAAAAACAAGCAATAAATTATGAACAAAAATATGAAAAATATCAAAATCAAATAATTAGTAACATGGAAAAATATGTTAAAAAGTTAGAAGCATTAGTTAATGCATACGATAATTTATATTTAAATACATTTAAAATAATGGAAAATGCAAGAAACAATCAAAAAGTATCTGTGGCAAATATTATAATATCAGAAGAAAAAATAAATAAAACAGAAAATATAAAAGAAAAACAGAATCTTCAAAATATGGTAATAGCATGTGCTCAAAAAAAATTGAATTATTCTGTAATTACTGATGAATGTGATGCAAGAATTATGTGGTGTATAGAAAATGTTCAAAAAGATATTAATGAAATATTTATGAATAATTATAATAAAATAGAAATATATAAAACAAATGATATAGTAAAAAAAATTAGAAAGTTTTTTTTCAATAAAATATCAGGCAAAAAAAGGTATGCAGATTTTTTGTCAAACTATGAAAATGAATATATGAAGGAAATTTCAACAAAATGTAATTCGAAGATTTTTGAAATTATTGCAACATCGAAAGGTGTTACACTACAAATGGAGAATGTAAAAAAACAAATATCAACAAAATATAATCAGATGGTAAATGTATAAAAGGACAAAAGTATAATTTGGTAATTGAAATAGTGTAAAAGTATAAAAAATATATGATCTAAATAAATAGTGGATAAGCAATAAAAAGCTTATCTGTTTTTTTGTCTCACACCTTCTAAAAATCTACATAATATATAACATAAACATTATGAAGGGAGTGTAAATAATGAAATCTTACATAATTGAAGGTGGAAAAAAATTAGAAGGAACTGTAAAAATAAGTGGTTCAAAAAATGCTTCATTACCAATATTAGCTGCAACAATATTAAGTGAAAAAACAAATAAATTGTATAATGTACCACAAATAAAAGATACTAAAACAACTTTGGAAATTCTAAAACTTTTGGGTTGCAAAATCAAGCAAAATAGTGGTAAAATAGAGATCAATTCAAAACATATAACAAAAACAGAAATACCAGAACATCTAATGAGAGAAATGAGATCAACAGTTATTATGGCAGGTGCATTATTTAAAGAGGTAACATTTTCATATCCAGGAGGTTGTGATATTGGATCAAGACCAATCGATTTACACATAAATGCTTTTAAAAAACTTGGAGTGGAAATTACAGAAGAGGCAGGATTTATTAAGTGTAAAGCGAATAAAATAATTGGTACTAATATTGATTTAGATTTTCCAAGTGTTGGAGCAACAGAAAATATAATTTTAGCTACAGTATTGTCGACAGGAACTACAACAATAAATAATGCAGCAATGGAACCAGAAATAATTGATATGGTACAATTTTTGAAAAAAATGGGAGCTAAAATACAAGGAGAAGGAACAAACCAAATTATAATTGATGGCGTTGAAAAATTATCAGGAGTAAGCTATAATATAATGCCAGATAGAATTGAAGCTGGTACTATTTTATGTGCAGTGGCTGCTACAGGAGGAAATGTAATATTAGATAATGTAATACCAGAGCATTTAACTGCAGTAATAAACAAATTAGAAGAAACTGGATGCAAAATAGAAATAAATAATAAAAAAATAACTTTAAATGCACCAAAAAAATTGAAACCAATTGATATAAAAACAATGACATATCCAGGATTCCCAACAGATTTACAACAAATTTTTGCGACGATGTTAGTAAAGGCAAGTGGAACATCAATAATTGTAGAAAATATTTTCGAAAGTAGATATAAATATATTTCTGAACTTAGAAAAATGGGCGCAAAAGTTACTGTAGAAGGAAAAACAGCTATAATTAAAGGAACAAGAAAAATAAATGCAACAACTGTAGTATGCACAGATTTAAGAGGCGGTGCAGCTCTTGTAATTGCTGGATTAATGGCAAAAGGTAAATCTAGAGTTGAAGATATAGGATATATACAAAGAGGATACGAAAACCTAGAAAATAAGTTAGGTAGTTTAGGTGCAAAGATAAAACTAGAAGAATCTAATTAATAAGTTTAATTAATATTTTAGGGAGGGAAGTTAGTAAATGGCAAAAAGTAATAAAAAAAGAGCGATAGTTTATTCTAATGTAAAGAAAAATAAAAAAAGAGCAGAAGAAATAACTAAAATTAAAGATGAACATATAAATTTAAATGATGAAATAATAATAGGAATGTCAAGTCAAGTTCCAAAAAAAAGTAGTGCAAAAAGTAAAAAAAATTCGGAAAAGAAAAATAAAAAGCCACATAATAACAACCCTCAAAAAAATAACAAAAAGGTAAATAATGTAAAGAAAAAGAAAATAATTATTAGCTTTTTATTTCTTATTATAATTATATTAATTGTAGTAGGAATAATTTGTTTTATGAAATCTTCGTTTTTTAATATAAATAAAATTAGTGTAAAAATAGAAAATAATAAAATACTTACTGAAGCGGAGATAAAAGATTTATCTACAATAAATATTGGACAAAATATATATTCAATAAATAAAAAGGATATTATAAACAGCATAAAAAATAACTCATATGTAGAAAATGTAAAAATTAAAAGAAAACTTCCTAATGCAATAGAAATACAAATTGAAGAGCGTACACCCAAATATCAACTAAAAAGTGATAGTCAATATATATATATTGATGAACAAGGATACATATTAGAAGTAAATTCAGATGCAAAAGATTTAACTACAATAGTTGGATATCAAACAACTGATTTTACAATTGGAAATAAAATTGAAGAAAGTGATATAGAAAAAATTAACAATATACCACAAATAATACAAGAACTTGAAAAAAATAATTTGCTAAATGAACTTACAAGCATTGATATAAAAGACAAAAATGATTATATAGTTAATTTTGAAAATTTGCACAAGGTAGCACATTTAGGAAATATGACATCATTAAATGAAAAAATGAATTTTGTAAAAGAAATTATGTCTAAAGAGCAAGATTATGAAGGCGAAGTTTTTGTTAATGTTGATTTAAATAACGGAGAGTATCCATATTTTAGAGAAAAAGTATAAAGGAGAATATATGAAAAAATTTGGAAAAGCATTAGTATTTGGAATATTATGTTTAATTTTAACATTTGCAATAACTGTGCAATTAAGAGTTTCTAGTTTAAGTGAATCAGAGTCTTCTCAAACTAAAATTACAGATAAACTAAAAGATGAAATTTTTAGATTAAACGATGAAAACGTAAAATTGGCAGAAAAATTTCAAAATACGACAAGTGAACTTGATGATGCCAGAAATCAAGCTGCACAAAATGATTCATCATCAAAAGATACAAGTGAATTAATAAAAAAATATACAATAGTTTCTGGAAAAACAGATGTAACTGGTCAAGGTATTATAATAAAGTATAAGCCTAGTGATAATGAAGCAAAAGCTGATATGGTAAAAGATTTAAGAGATATAGTGAACGAAATTAAAAATGCAGGGGCAGAAGCAATTGAAATAAATAATCAAAGAATAGTTGGAACAACAGCAATAGAGATGGTAAAAAATAAAATAGAAATAAATGATACAGAAGTTTCAGAAAATTTTATAATAAAAGCAATTGGTGACTCTAATCTTATGTATAGTGGATTAATTAGACCAGGAGGTACAATAGAAAATATAAGAGAGTCAGGTGTAAGTATTGAAATAAATTCAGAAAATGCTATAAAAATTAATAAATACAATGAAATATAAACTGCAAGAAAGGAGATTTTAATGAAAAAGATAAAACCTGTAATAACTTTAGGAATTTTATCAATGATTTTAACAGTTGGAATTAGTGTGCAATTAAAAACAATTAAAGCAGCAGATATAAGTGGAACAATACAATTAACAGATAGCAATTTAAAAAAATCATTATTACAAACTAAAACGAATTATGAAGATTCAGTAAAAAAATTAGCTGATACAGATAAAGAGCTTGAAAACTTAAGAAATAATGTGTTAAATATAGAATCAGATGTAGAAACACAAGAAAAAATAAAAAAATATGAAATTATTTTAGGCTTAACAAAAGTTCAAGGTGAAGGTGTTACAATAACTGTAGCTGATAACAATGAGCAAAAAGATAACAGTTCTTTTGCAAGTATAAATAATTCTAATTATTTAGTTCACGATGGTAATTTAGTTGCAATAATAAATGAATTAAAAATTGCAGGAGCTGAAGCAATTTCAATAAATGGAAAAAGAATAGTTAATTCAACAAGTATTAATTGTGCTGGAAATGTAATACAAATAAATGGAGAAAAAGTTGGAAGTCCGTTTGTAATTAATGCAATTGGAGATAAAGATTTATTATATGGAGAATTAACAAAAAATGGTGGAACATTATATAAATTAAAAAAATATGGAGTGTTAACTAGCATAAAAAAGGTAGATTCTATTGAAATTGATAAAGAAATATAATAATCTATTAAATAAAAATTTATGAAAGGATTTGGGTTTAAAATGGGAAAGAATAAAGTTGTAATTTCAATAGTTTTTGGAATTATCGCAATGTTTCTTGTGGTAATAATGAGCATACAGTTTAAAACAATAAATCAAACAGATATAACTAGCTTAGAAAGTATGCAAGAAGAAGAGCTACGAAATCAAATTGTTGAATTAAAAGAAAAAAATGATGAGATTCAAAATAAAATTTCAGAAAATGAAGAAAAAATAAAAGAATATAAAGAAACTTTAAATAATAATCAAAAAGCTTCTGAAGTATTAAATAATGAATTGCATGAATATGAAGAAACTATAGGATTAACAGATGTAACAGGAGAAGGTGTTGTATTAACTCTTACAGATACAGGAGATCAATCTTACAGTTATAGCAATTTAGTAGATTTTGTTAATGAATTAAAGTATGCTGGAGCAACAGCAATTTCAATAAATGATAATAGAGTAATAAATTCAACAGAAATTGTAGAAATATCTAAAAAATATATATTACTAAATGGGGATCAAAGAATTTCATCTCCATATACAATAAAAGCAATTGGAGATAAGAAAAAATTATTAGAAACATTAAATCTAAAAGATGAAGGTTATATTGACTTATATAAAAATGCGGGATATGATATTAAAATTGAAGAAAATGACAATATAACAATTTACAAATACAATAAAGATATAGATTTAAAATATATAGATAAAGGAGAAGATAAATAATGGTATATATAGCAATTATAGTAGGTTGTGTAATAGGTGCTTTAATAGGAAATTTTGCACCAATAATATCATATACATATTCAGAATATTTAGCAATTGCAATAGTTGCAGCTCTAGATACAATATTTGGAGGTGTTGTTGCATCAATAAAAAAGAATTTTGATATGGGAGTATTTATTTCTGGTTTTTTAGGAAATGCTATATTATCAATATTATTAACATATTTAGGTGCAAGATTAAATGTTGATATATACTTAGCAGCAATATTTGTTTTTGTAGGAAGAATATTCTTTAATTTAGGAGTAATACGTAGATATTACCTAGAAAAGTGTACAAATTTTTTCAAAGCCAAAAAGAGCAAAAAAACAGAAAAAGCAAAATGAGATATATTTAGGCGACAGTATTACAAAAATATTACGGTATTATTACAAAAATATAACAATTTCTATTGACATTTGTCTAAAAATGTAATATATATACATTTAAGAATTAATACAAAAAAATGGAGGAATTAACTTGGCAATAGGTGATATCATAGTAGGTGTTGATATAGGAACAAGTAA
>OGFI01001459.1_pt1 | contig 11376 bp, 8 predicted proteins | sample 1570901 | NCBI WGS metagenome assembly OGFI01 (sample SAMEA2582018, study PRJEB24529) | metagenome | biome: Human gut stool | place: China | collected 2011 | reverse complement strand
CGATGGGCTGCTCAGCGCCATCCACAACGCCGGTCTGCAGTGCGCTGTACAGCTCGCCGAATGCAACGACGGTGGGGTTAGCGCCCAGACCCTCGACCATGCCGTTCATAACGGGGTCGTTGGACACACGCAGCTTCATGCCCTTCAGGTCGCCGATAGCAGCAACGGGCTTGACGGTGAAGAAGTGACGGAAGCCCTCCTCGCCGTAGAACAGGCCGCGAACGGGCAGGCCCAGTTCCTGGGGCTCGTTCAGGAACTCAGGAGCCAGATCGCTGTTGGCAAAGTTCCAGAAGTGAGCGCGGTTGTTGAAGGTGAAGGGGATGGACAGCAGCTTAGACTTGTTGCAACCGTAGCTGGTCAGAGCGAAAGCAGAGATACGGCTGATATCAATGGAGGTAGAGCCGCCCAGAATAGCGTCCAGAACGTCGTTCTCAGAGCCCAGAACACCGGAAGCCTGCACATCGACGACCACAGAACCGCCGCTCAGCTCCTCGACCTTCTCCTTGAAGTGAGAACCGGTCTGGCCAACGATGGTATCCAGCGGGTTGACCTCGGCGTAGACCAGAGTCACCTTGGGATCGTTGGCAGCAGCTGCTGCATCACCGGCAGCAGCAGAAGAAGAAGCTGCGGTAGAGGTGGAAGCAGCGGTAGAAGTGGAGCCGCTCTTGGAACCACCGCAGGCGGTCAGAGCAACAGCAGCGGTAGCTGCACCGGCAACAGCCATAAAGCTGCGACGAGAGATCATTTTCATAGGAATCGTCCTCCTTAAATAATTGTGAACTTCTCCGGGCGCACAGGTGCCGGAGCTTTCGTTCATTGACTGTACACACTTTAGCAAATTTTCCGAAACGAAACAAGGGCTTTCGAAAAATGTCCTGTTTTTCGAAAGAATGTCAAGATAGTTTTTGCCATATTGCACAACCACTTTCTGTCTTGTTTGTGCAACACTGCTGACCAGTTGGATACATTCCTGTATTCATAGCAAAAAACAACACCCCGAAAAATGTCCATCCGGGCACTTCTCGGGGTGTCTTTTTCAGCTTTTCTGTATCCGGTCGATCAGTTCCTGCTGGGCAGAGAACGCATCGTACATGGGCTGCACCGCTGCGCGGAAGCGGGCTTTTTCGGCCTCGTCCAGCTCGGTGACGCAGATGCCCCGCTTGCGCATATTCTGCTCTGCGTTCGCCTCCCGCCGCGCCCAGAGCTCCCGCTCTGTCTGTGCGCTCTCCCGGGCGCAGGCGCGGATCACCTCCGGGAAGCTTTCGTCCAATGCGGCAAGCTTTTCCATCACCGCCGGGCTGGCCAGCTGCACCTCCGGCACCCGGGTGTGCTCGTCCTTCAGGAAAAAGGGCGCTACCTCGTAGTGTCCCATCACCTCGTAGCTGGGCCAGTTATTCTCTGCCCCGTCGATCTCGGCATTATGCAGGGCGGCATACACCTTGCTGTACACCACCTGCGCCGGCTTTGCGCCCAGTGCGGTGATCATGTCGCTCATCATGTCCGACTCCTGCACCCGGATGGTCAGCCCCTGCAAATCATCCAGCCCGGTCACCTTTTCCCGGGTGTAGAAGCTGCGCACACCGGCGTCGAACCACGAAAGCCCTACTAAGTCCATCCCGTCCAGCATGGCCAGAAACTCATCGCCGATGCTGCCGTCCAGCACCCGCCACATCTGCTGGGCATCGCTGTACAGGTAAGGCAGCTGCAACACGCTGAGCTCCGGCTCGCACTCTGCCAGCTGGCTCAGGGACACGCGGGAAAAATCCACCCCGCCGAACTGCATCTGCTGGATGACGCTCTGCTCTGCGCCCAGTTCCGCCCCGCTGTATACCAGCACCTTCACCCGGCCGCCCGTGCGCTGCGCCACAAGTTCGGCAAAGGCCTTTGCCGCCTTGCTGGTGGGGTAGTCCTCCGGCTGGTTCTCCGCATAGCGCAGGATGAGCGGCTTCTCCTGCTGCGAAGAAGCAGACTGCGCCGTGCAGCCTGTAACTGCCAGTGCCGGGGCTGCCGCAAGCAGACGCAGCAGCTGACGGCGGGTCACAGCCGCGCCTCCCGGGCTGCCTTTGCCGCTTCCTTCCGGTACTGGGTGGGGGTCATGCCGGTGCGCTTTTTAAAGGCGCGGGCAAAGTAACTGGCGTCCTCGTAGCCCACCATGGAGGCCACCTCCGCTGCGGAGCGGAAGGGGTCGGCCAGCAGTTCTTTAGCTGCGTTGATGCGCAGCTCGGTCAGGCAGTCCAGAAAGTTCATCTTCTGGTATTTTTTGAACTGCGCCGAAAGGTACGCCGGACTGATGTGCAAAATTTCGCTCACGCTGTCCAGCGAGAGGTCTGCCATATAGTTATCTTCCATATACTTGCGCACATGATCCATCACCAGTGCGTTGCGGTCGCTCTCCCCTTCCCCGGCGGGCTCGGTCTCCTGCTCCGGGGCGGTTTCCGGCTCCGGGGCTTCCGCAGCCAGCTCGGCCAAGCGGCGGCCGGCCTCAATCTGTCGGATAGCGCGGCGGATGGCGGCCTCGGTCTCGTCCGGGTCCACCGGCTTCAGCAGATAGTCGCAGGCACCCAGATGCACCGCCTCGTGGGCGTACTGGAACAGGCTGTACGCCGTGATGAAGATCACCTTGCACTCCGGCCGCTGTTCCAGCACCGCGCGGGCAGCATCCAGGCCGTTCATGCCCGGCATCTCGATGTCCATCAAAATCAGGTCTGCTTCCCAGAGCACAGCGGTATCGGCGGCTTTGCGGCCATTTTCCGCCATCTCCACCGTCACCTCATGCTCGAACCGGCGCATGACGATATCCGCCAGCGCCTCCCGCTCCATCCTCTCGTCATCCGCGATCAACAGACGAATCATTCCTCAAATTCCTCCTCATTCTCCACCAGCGGCAGATACAGGATCACCGCAGTTCCCCGCCCCGGCCGGGAGCGCACCACCACCCGGCAGCGGGCATCCAGCAGCCGCAGACGGGCAGCCACATTATAAATACCGATATGTTCCCAGCGGGGTGCGGGCTGCTCCAATGCCGTGCGTAGCTGTTCCAGCTGCTCCGGCTCAATGCCCACGCCGTTGTCCAGTACCCGGATGCACAGCAGGCCTTTTTCCCGCAGGGGGATTATGCGGATGCGCACCACGCCGCCCTCTTCCTTGGGGCAGATGCCGTGCTTGAAGGCATTTTCCACGATGGGCTGCAAGATAAAGGACGGCACCATAGTCTCGGTCAGATCCAGCGAATCCGAGAACGCCCACTCCATCTGCACCCGGTCGCCAAAACGCACATGGTAGATGGAGTAGTACTCGTCCACAACGCGCACCTCCCGGGAGAGGGGCACCTGTTCATCGTTGCTCATCAGGCTGTAACGCAGCAGATGGGAAAGCGCCATGATGAGCGCCTGCGTGCGATAGGCGGACTCTGTACCCGCCATCTGCTGGATGACGTTCAGGGTATTGAACAGAAAATGCGGGTCGATCTGGCTGCGCAGCTGCTGCAACCGGCTGCGCTCCATGCGGTTCTGCAATTCCAGCGCCTCGGTCTTTTGGCGATGCAATTCCCGCTCGATCTCGTTTTTCTCCTGTAAGGTGCTTACCTGCTGCGCCATAGAGTGCTTCATGCGGTTGAAGGACTCCGCCAGCTGACCGATCTCCGGCTGCTTGGGCAGCGGGATGTCCGGGGTATCGAACTGGCTGCGGCTGATAGCGCGGGAGGCCTCGATCATCTGAGACACCGGAGTCAGCAGCTGCATGACCATCAGACCGGAGGCGCAGCCCAGCGCCACGCACAGTGCCACCACCACGATCTGCATCAGGGCGATTCGCTCGCCCAGCTCCGAGATCTCGGTGTAAGTAGTCTGGGCATCCAGGATCGAGGCTTTCAGCAGCTGCATAGTGTACTGGCTCAGATACCCGCCGCAGACCGAAACCTTGTTATAGTACAGCTGGGAAGCCTTTGCTTCCTGCCCATTGGAAAGGTAGCCTTCCAGCTCCTCCAGCAGGGTGTTGTAGCTGCCGTAGGTGGTCTCCACCGCACCGTACAGCACCCACTGCTCATCGCTGACGTTCTGCAAGCCGTCCATATTGGATCGGATGCGCCACAGCCATGCGTTGCTGGTGGAGCAGGCTGCCTGAAGCTTTTCCAGCATTTCCTCAGTCCCGCCATTCTCCCAGCGGTACGCTTCCAGAATGCTGATGGAGCTTTCCACACCGCCCTGAAAGCGGCTGATGGCGTTAAAGTTGCCCATCTGGTCGTCCTGTACCTGCTGCACCGCCCGTGCCTGATAGCCGTTCAGGGCAAGCTGCAACGCAAAGGCGGCAAAAAATGCTGCCAGACACAGTACCATGCGCTGCTTGAGCGTAACGCTGTGCTTCCAGTTGCGCTTTTCCATGCAAGGCTTCCCCCTTTTTCGTAAGGTGTATCTGAAAACAAAGAAAATGACGAATATTTCGCAAGCACAAGCGGGATTTAAGGCAAATAGCCGCAGGAATCCTTTGTGGATTTCAAGGCTGATTCACGCAAAAGCCAGCTGTGCTTGTAGAAATAGACTAAATTTTCGACTTTTCAGATACACCCCAGATAATATCTTATTTTACCACGCCTTGCGGGCGGTTTGCAAGCCGGATGCACCGCCGCCGATGCATCTTTTGCTTGCTTCTTGCCGGTAAATGTGGTACTATGCCCAAAAAGGAGGGTAACTTTATGACCCAGAATGTTTGCGTTTCCGTTCAGATGGACGAAAAAAGCTTTCACGATTTTGCATCTTTTGACCTGCTGCGCCACAACAAAGGCTGGCAGCGTCCGGCGGTGTTCACCGCCATTCTGCTGGTGTGTGCCGGCATCTGCCTGAGCCAGATCGGCAAGCGGGAGGGTGCCGGGCTGCTGACCGCCGTGCTGGCCATCGTAGCCATCGGTCTGCCCGCCGTATACTTCGGTACCTTCTTTGCCAACCTCTCCAAGCAGATCAAAAAGCTGGGTCTGCCCCGCCCCTTCTACCGGCTGGAACTGGACGCCGCCGGGCTTTCGGTCTGGATGGCCGGTGAGCAGAACAAGACCGAGCCCACCAACCGCTACACCTGGAATACCGTGTACTGCGCCTACCGCACCAAAGAGGCGGTGTACATCTACGTCCAGAAGAATCAGGCCTATCTGCTGAACGAGAGCATGGATGCCGCATGGAGCCTGCTGGGCAGTGCCCTGCCCGCCGCCAGCCTGCACGACTGCCGGAAATAAGGGCACCGGAACGATTTTTCATGCGCTCCGCTTTGCTCTGCGCATGAATAGCGGAATAATTATGTTTCTTTCGAAATCCCGGAGCGTCCGCAGACGCTCCGGGATTCTATTTTTACATAACAATTTTCACAAAACAAAAACCCACGCTGCGGCAAAGCAAAAGCGCAGCGTGGGTCACGGAAATAGCGTTATAAAGTTTTAGCGGGCGAGGGTGTACTTGTGCAGGGTCTTGCGCACTGCGCCGTTACCGGCGTACAGCTCCTTGACCATGCCCTCGATCTTTTCGCCCAGACCGACGGCGTACAGGTCCACACCGAACACGTCGGCACGGCTGTACAGAGCCTTCAGGCAGCTGAAATCCTGCTCGCCTTCCTTGACCTCCAAGGGGTTGACGATGGCCTGCAGCTCAGCCAGCAGCGGATCGGGAGAGATCTCGAAGGGCTGGCCGTTGTCGTCGATGCCCTTCAGGTAGCGGGCATAGCCTGCCAGCACCAGCGGGATCAGCACAAGGTTGGACTTGTCCAGACCGCGCTCCTCGTAAGCCTTGATGGTCTCGCCGAAGCGGATAGCCAGCTTCTGAGAGGTATCGGTAGCGATACGCTGGGGAGCATCGGGCATAAAGGGGTTGGGCAGACGGCGGTTGATGACAGCGCCGATGAACTCGTAGGGGTTCAGAACGCCGGGATCAACCACAACGGGCATAGCCTCGATATAGCCGATCTTCTGGATGAAGGAGCGCAGATCCTCGTCTGCCATCTCGGCAGAGATGAGGTTGTAGCCCAGCATGCAGCCATAGATGGACATGGCAGTGTGCAGGGGGTTCAGGCAGGTGCAGACCTTCATCTTCTCGATCTTGTCCACGGTCTCGCGGTCGCAGTACAGCACACCGCCCAGCTCCAGCGGAGGACGGCCGTTGGTGTAGTGATCCTCGATGCACAGGTACTGGGTCTCCTCGGCGTTGACGAAGGGAGCGGTGAAGGTGTGCTTCTCGGTCACGATGGTATAGTTGTCCTCAAAGCCGTCCTTTGCCAGCATTTCCTGCACCTTTGCGTCCGGGCGCGGGGTGATCTTGTCGATCATGCTCCAGGGGAAGGTGATCTTGGTCTCGTCCTGCACATAGGCCAAGAACTCAGCGGGCACCAGACCCTGCTCCACCCACTTTGCAGCGTAGGCGTGGACGGCAGTCTTGACCTTATCGCCGTTGTGAGAGCAGTTATCCATGCTCTGCACGGTCAGGGGCAGCTTGCCGGCCTTGAAGCGCTCGTACAGCAGAGCGGTGACCTTGCCCATGGCCAGCACGGGGGTCAGGCCGCGCTCCAGATCAGCGGGAGCAACGCCGTAGCCCTTCTCGGTGATGGTGAAGGAGATCATCTGCAGGCTGGGGTTCTGGAAGATCTCCACCAGACGTGCCCAGTCAGCACCGAAGGAGTAGTCAGCCTTCAGGCTCTCGGTAACGGAAGCGATGACCTTCTTCTCGATCTCGCCGGTGGACTTCAGGCAAACCAGCAGGCTCAGGTTATCGTAGGGCTGGTAAGCCTTATCGATGATCTCGTAGTCGAAGCTTTCAGCCACGATGACGCCGCGGTCGTACTTGCCGCTGTTCAGTGCATCGTTCAGCACGGCAGCGGGGAAAGCGCGGAAGATGTTGCCTGCGCCGAAGTGCACCCAAGTGGGCTCGGCGTGGGTCTTGGCCTTGACAGCCTCGATGTCGAATTTGGGCAGCTCGTAGCCCTTTTCTGCCCACTCGGCGGACAGATTGCCGTTTTTGATATCAGACAGCTTCATAATCATCAGCCCTTCTTTTCTTCATCCAGACGGTCCAGCAGATCCCAGATACCCAGCATATACTGGATGCCCAGAGCACGGTCATACTTGCCATAGCCGGGGCGGCAGACGCCAGGGCCTTCCTCCCACAGCTGACGACCGTGGTCGGGACGGATGTAGCCTTCAAAGCCGCAGTCATGGTAAGCGCGCATCACCTCAATGATGCCGGTCTCGCCGCAGCAGTCGCGGTGCGCAGCCTCAGAGAAGTCGCCGTTGGGGAAGTGGTGGATATTGCGGACGTGGCCGAAGGCAATGCGGTCGCAGTGCTTGCGGATGATCTCGGCACAGTTATTGTTGGGGTTTGCGTTCAGGCTGCCGGTGCACAGGGTCAGGCAGTTGTACGGATCGTCCACCATCTTCAGGAAGCGGTCGATGCTGGGCTCGTCCACCAGCAGGCGGGGCAGGCCGAAGATATCCCAAGGGGGATCGTCCATGTGGATGGCCATCTTGATGTCGCACTCGTGGCAGGTGGGCATCAGAGCTTCCAGGAAGTACTTCAGGTTCTCCCACAGCTTCTCCTTGGTGACAGGGGCGTAAGCCTTGAACAGCTCGTCCAGCTTTGCCATGCGCTCCGGCTCCCAGCCGGGGAAGGTCATATTATACTTCTCGGTGAAGGACATGATATACTCAGCCATCGCCTTGTAATCGCCCTTGATCTTGTCCTTCTCGTAGAACAGTGCGGTGGAGCCATCGCCTACCGGGTGGAACAGGTCGGTACGGGTCCAGTCGAAGATGGGCATGAAGTTGTAGCAGATGACCTTGACGCCGAACTTGGACAGGTTGCGGATGCACTGCTTGTAATTCTCGATATACTGGTCGCGGGTGGGCAGACCGATCTTGATATCGTCGTGCACGTTGACGGACTCGACAACATCCATATCAAAGCCGTAGGCGTGGATCTGGTCTGCAACCTTCTGGATCTCGTCGATTTCCCAGATCTCGCCGGGCATCTTGTTGTGCAGTGCCCAGACGATGCTGGTCACGCCGGGGATCTGCTTGATGTCGCTCAGAGTGACGGGGTCGTTGCCCTCGCCATACCAGCGCCAACCCATTTTCATAGGCATAGAGAAGTTCCTCCTGTCGTTATTTATCTTATGGCACGCGCAGTACGCCTGCACGCTCTTCTTGCTTATATTCTAATATATCAGTTTTAAAATAGCAATACGCACAATGCCATTTTTTTGTGTTTATTCTTGTATACTTTACACAAAAATGGCAAAATGCCAGTTTTTTAACAAGGTTTTTGGGCAGTGTGCTGCTCTCCTTCCAAGTTTCTCCTGTTCCTCCGGCTGGTGCAGCTTTTTGACCGGTTTGCGCAAAAATATGTCCTGCTTCCGTTAAAAGTCCGTTCTGTGGTACATTTGCCCTGTTATACTGCAATTACACCGAGGGACGGCAGCGTCTCCCTCATCTACTGGAAAAGAGAGGCACACTATGGACGAAAGCAACTTTGTGGTAAAGACCATTTTCCACGCCTGCGGCAGCTCCGAGGTACTTACCGAGAACTATTTTGCCACCCGGAAGGAGGCAGAGGAATTCTGCGCCCTGACCGACTATGCCATGAAGCTGAACTACGGCGCAGAGCAGCAGCTGGTGACCACCGAGATCGTGGCGCTCTGACCCGCCCGGCGCAAAGCGCAGCCGGTTGACAATTCCTGTAAAAACCTTTATATTCAAGACACGCAGCGCTCCGCAAAAACCGCCGGGCGCGCCATCTGCTTTTACTTTTATATATAAAGGAGGATCCGCTATGGTTTCACCTGCCAAGTGCATCGCCGGGCGTTCTGTTGCCGATTGGATCGCGGCATATCCCGTGGTCTCTGACCTCTGCGCCCTGAAGGAGACTGCATGGACAAACCCGGACAAACTGCCCTTTGCACAGGCTGCGGCCGCCTGCCCGCTGACCCTTTCCGACATTGAGGACGCCGCCGCACGGCTGGAGCGGTTTGCGCCCTATCTTGCCGCCGTCTTTCCCGAGACTGCTGCGACCGGCGGCATCATCGAGTCCCCTGTTCAGCCCATCCCCCGGATGCAGAAGGTGCTGAAGGAGCGCAGCGGCACCCCCATCGCCGGGCAGGTATGGGTCAAGTTGGACAGTCATCTGCCCATTTCCGGCTCCATCAAGGCGCGGGGCGGCATTTACGAGGTGCTGAAAACCGCCGAGGACATTGCCCTGCACAGCGGAATGCTGCATCTGACCGACAACTACGCCGTTCTGGCAGAAGAGCGCTTCCGCAATCTGTTCTCGCAGTATTCCATTGCGGTGGGCTCCACCGGCAATCTGGGGCTTTCCATTGGCATCATGAGCGCAAAGCTGGGCTTTCAGGTCACCGTGCACATGTCCGCTGACGCGCGGCAATGGAAAAAAGGCCTGCTCCGCAGCCGGGGCGTCAAGGTGGTGGAGTACGCCTCTGATTACAGCATCGCCGTGACCGAGGGGCGTAAGCTGGCGGCGGGCGACCCCTACTGCCATTTTGTGGATGACGAAAACTCCAAGACCCTCTTTCTGGGCTATGCTGTGGCTGCACTGCGGCTGAAAAAGCAGCTGGACGCGCAGGGCGTCACCGTGGATGCGGAGCATCCCCTCTTCGCCTATCTGCCCTGCGGCGTGGGCGGTGGCCCCGGCGGCGTGGCCTTTGGCCTGAAGATGCTGTTCGGCGATGCCGCACACTGCTTCTTCGCCGAGCCCACCCACTCCCCCTGCATGATGCTGGGCATGGCTACCGGCGAAAACAACAGCATTTGCGTACAGGACTTTGGCATCGACAACCGCACCGCCGCCGATGGTCTTGCCGTGGGGCGCGCCTCCGGCTTTGTGGGCGGACTGATGCGTCCCTTTATGAGCGGCTGCTACACCCTGCAGGACGAGCGGATGTATACCCTTCTGGCGCAGCTGGCAGACTCCGAAGATCTTTACCTTGAGCCCAGCGCTCTGGCGGGAATGTACGGCCCGGTGCTCACCCAGCCCGGGCAGTTGCTTGGCGCTTACACCGAAACCGCCCTGCCCGCCGGTGCGCTGGCAAACGCCACCCATCTGGTCTGGGCCACCGGCGGGAATATGGTCCCCCGGGAAGAAATGCAGCGCTACTACGCAAAAGGCAAGGCGCTGGCACAGGGGTGACCGTGTGTCATGTTTCGATTGCCGGTCGCATATTGACATTTTTACAAGCGTACGCTATACTGTACACGAAAGGAGTGATTCTACGATGACCACTACAAATATCACGAATTTCCGTAAGAATGCCTTCGACTATGTAGAGCAGACCATTAAATACAACCAGCCCATCAACATCACCACCAAGGACGGCAATGCCGTGCTGCTGTCTGAAGAAGATTACAGCGGCATCATGGAAACGCTGTATCTGGTCTCTGCACCGGGTATGCGCGAAAAGATTATGGACGGAATCGCCACGCCGCTTGAGGACTGTGTGGACGAAACGGCGGTGGAGTGGTAAATGTACAAGGTCGTTTACACCAAAACCGCCGCAAAGGACGTGCCAAAACTGAGGTCTGCCCATCTGGACGAAAAGGCAAAGGCACTCATTGAAATCATCCGTGTTGATCCTTTCCAAAATCCGCCCCCGTACGAAACCCGTACGAAAAGCTGGTGGGTGATCTGAACGGTGCATACAGCCGCCGCATCAACATCCAGCACCGCCTTGTTTATCAGGTCTATGAAAAAGAGCAGACCGTTAAGATCCTCAGTCTGTGGACGCACTATGAACAATAAATCTAATAGCACTTCTTCGGAAAATCCATCATACGATCAGGATATGCGTGCAGAGTACGATTTTTCTGATGCCAGAAGGAACCCTTATCCGCACGACATACAAAAATAACAAGCAAAAGCCGCCTTTCGTGCCAACCAGCACAAAAAGCGGCTTTTTATCGTCTTATTTCAGGAGCAAAGAGACTTATGGAAGCTTATTCCGGCAGGTCCTCTTCGTTCTCGAGAGAGTGCCAGACGTTCTGGACGTCATCGTTATCTTCCAGAGAATCCAGCAGCTTGCCCATCTGCTTCAGCTGATCGGGATCGGTCAGGCGGGTGGTGGTCATGGGCACCATGGCCAGATCATCGGACAGGATCTCGTAGCCCTTCTCTTCCAGAGCCTTGACCACAGCGGAGTAGTTCTCGGGGTCGGTGGTGACCTCGGCTGCGTCCTCGCTGGCATCAAAGTCCTCGGCACCGGCATCCAGAGCGTCCATCATGGCCTCGTCGGCGTCCTTATCCTCCAGAGAGATGTCGATGACACCCTTCTGGCTGAACAGGAAGGCCACACAGCCCATAGCGCCCAGGTTGCCGCCGTTCTTGTCGAAGTAGTGGCGCAGGT
>OGFI01001454.1_pt1 | contig 11421 bp, 9 predicted proteins | sample 1570901 | NCBI WGS metagenome assembly OGFI01 (sample SAMEA2582018, study PRJEB24529) | metagenome | biome: Human gut stool | place: China | collected 2011 | reverse complement strand
TATATTACTCAAAAATCAGTTTTCAACAAGAAAGGTCAGAAACCTTTATGCTAAGAAATCCGCCAATACAAGACCTTTTCTTAAAACAAATAAACAGATAATGAGCTATCTCCATGAAAGTGAGCCTGATTTTTATAAGCTTGCAAACTATGTGGATAAGTCGGGGGGCTACCCTGCCTGCGGTAATACGGAGGTCACTTATTTTCCCCTTGGCGAAGATAAGTATAAGGCTATGCTTGAGGAGCTTCAGAAAGCTCAGGAGTTTATTTTTATGGAGTATTTTATTATCGACGACGGTGAAATGTGGCGTGAGATAGTTAAGATACTTCTTGAAAAAGCTAAGGCAGGCGTGGAGGTAAGACTTCTTTATGACGGAATGGGCTCTCAGTTCACTTTGCCTTTCAGATATAAGAAAAAGCTTACCGACCAAGGGGTAAAATGCCTTGTTTTCAATCCTTTCCGCCCTATGCTTTCTACTATACAGAATAATCGTGACCATAGAAAAATTCTTGTTGTAGACGGCAACGTGGCTTTCAACGGGGGCGTTAATATCGCTGACGAGTATATAAACCTCAAGGAGCGTTTCGGCCATTGGAAAGATACCGCTGTTATGCTAAAGGGAGATGGCGTTTGGAATTTTACTATGATGTTTTTGCAAATGTGGGAGGTCATCTCAGGTGATAAAACTGAGTATAATATGTACCGCCCCACTGTAAAAAACGTTGTGAACAACGGCTATGTTATCCCCTACGGTGACTCTCCTCTCGATGACGAGAATGTGGGCGAGCTTGTCTATATGGATATGATAAACAATGCCAAGGATTATATCTATATCTCTACCCCGTATCTTGTGCCTGACAACGAAATGCTCACCGTCTTGGGTTATGCGGCAAAAAGCGGTGTTGATGTTAGGATAATCACTCCTGAGATACCTGATAAATGGTATGTGAGCGTTATAACAAGGTCTTTCTACAGAGATCTTGAAACGCTTGGCGTAAAAGTGTATGAGTATAAAGGCGGTTTCAACCACGCCAAAATGTTCCTCTCGGACGATAAGTCAGCCGTGGTGGGCACGATAAATCTCGACTACAGAAGCTTGTATCTCCATTTTGAGTGTGCAACTTATATGTACAAAACAAGTTGTATAAAGGATATAAAAGCGGACTTTGACGATATGTTTGAAAACCGCTGTCATAGGATAACACATGACGATATAAATAACCGCAGCTTCTGGTCAAGGTTTATGTCGGTCATTCTCAGGACCATTGCGCCTCTTTTGTAAAAATGTATTTTACGAGGTATCAGGGGAAAAATAAGCCTATCTTTGCTTTTGCATAGCTTGGAGGGCTTTTATGATACTTCTGAATAAATTGTTTTCGACAAAAAAGTCCGCAAAGGGCAGAGTGGACTATCCTCTCTTGCTTCTCGGTGCGGTCATATATGGCGTGAGCGTGGGGCTTATTTTAAGCCCTAACGAAATTGCCCCCGGAGGTGCTTCGGGGCTTGCTGTCATGTTGTCAAGATTTCTGCCTCTTGGTGTCGGCTCGCTTACAATGGCGATAAATCTTCCTTTGTTGGCGGTTAGCCTTTATGTGTTCGGCTGGCGTTTCCTTTTGGGAACTGTTGTAGCTATTGCAGTTTCGGGTCTGACTGCAGATATATGTACGCTTTTTACACCACTCACAAATGATATTTTTCTCAGCGCAATAGCAGGCGGTATTCTGTTGGGCGCAGGCTGTGGGATAGTTTTTCGCTCAGGGGGAACAACAGGCGGAACTGATATCGCCGCAAAGCTTATCAAAAGGAAAAAGCCCTACATGGCGGCAGGACAGATCTTTATGCTTGCAGACGGTGTGATATGTGTGCTCAGCGGTTTTGTTTTCGGCAGTATCGACAACGCACTGTATTCGTTCTTTACACTGTGGGTGTTCTCAAAAACACTGGATATGATACTCTGCGGCGGCGACAGAGGAAAGCTTGCGCTGATAATAAGCCCTGCCGCAGATAAGATACTCCATAGGCTTCTTAATGAGGGCAACTTGGGGTGTACGGTCATAAAAGCCCGAACGGGATACACGGGAGAGGACAGAGATCTTATACTTTGCGCAGTGAGAAAACGCAGGATAACGGACGTTCGCAGGATAGCATCGGAAACTGACGAAAAGGCTTTCGTGCTTGTGGGTGACGTGAGCGAGATAATAGGCGAGGGCTTCAGGCTCTCTGATGAATACTTCTGAAAGGACATTACAATGGACATAAAAGATTTTAAGGGACACATTTTCGACTTGGACGGCACTCTGACAAGATCAAATCACGTTTGGTCAAAGATAGACGAGGAATTTCTCGGCAAGCGTGGGATAAAAGTGCCTGAGGACTATTTCAAGCAGGTGTCTGCAATGAATTTCGAGCAGGCGGCTGTTTATACAAACGATAGATTTTCTCTGGGTGAGAACATTCAGGATATAATGAAGGAATGGTTCGATATGGCGGTGTATGAGTATACGAACGTTATCGAGCTTTGCGGAAACGCAGGGGAGTATGTGCGAAAGCTTAAGGAACAGGGCAGGAAGATAGCATTGGCGACCGCTTCAACTGAGGAGCTTTATAATCCTGTGCTAAAGAGAAACGGCATTTTGGATCAATTTGATTGCTTCGTGTCTACAGAGCAGGTGAAGAGGGGAAAAGGCTTTCCTGATGTTTATGAGCTGGCGGCTGAAAAACTGGGGCTTGAAGCAAAGGCTTGCGTGGTTTATGAGGATATCGTTGAGGGCATAAAAGGAGCGAAAGCAGGCGGGTTCTTTGCTGTGGCTTGCTTGAATGACCATTACTCGCATGACTGGGACGAGATGAGAGAGATCGCCGATGCGATCGTGGAGGACGGAGAGTTTCCGGTTTAATGAGGAATGAGGAATTAGGAATGAGGAATGGGCATAGCTGACCAGAGCTGTGCCCCAGCACCGAGCAGAGCGATTTTGCCCGAAGAAGCTGTAGGGGCTGGCGCCCTCGACAGCCCGTTTCTGGGAGCGGCAAGGTTTGAATTTATACAACCCATGTGGGCGACCAAAGGTCGCTCCTACAAAAAAATCATCGCCGACAGGCGATACCATAATTCCTCACTCCTCATTCCTCACTCCTCACTCGACAAACGAAAAAGTTTACAAAAAATTAATAAAATTCTTTGACAAATGATTGACAAAAAAGAACACAGATGTTATAATTGTAGTACCTCTTTATGAGGTCTATTTTTTTGCGCTCTTTTTTTGAGCGTGAAAAAGCATAAGTTACCTCAGGGCTGCTTTGACAGCTTGCGTGAAAACGTATGAGGGAGGCAGACGTACCCTGAATGTTCTTGCGGGGTATAAATTTCGTCAGGAGGTGCCGAAATGAGAGTAAAAATTACACTTGCTTGTACTGAGTGTAAGCAGAGAAACTACAACACTAAGAAGAACAAGAAGAATGACCCTGACAGACTTGAAATGAACAAGTATTGCAAGTTCTGTAAGAAACACACTCTTCACAAAGAGACTAAGTAATATTGAAAGGAGCTATTTCTAATGGCTAAAAAAACAGATGTTACTAAGTCTTCAAAAAAGGATACCGGCAAGGATCAGAAGAAAAAAGGCGGAATAAGAAAATATTTCAGAGAGCTTAAAGCTGAAATGAAAAAGGTCGTTTGGCCTACAAGACAGCAGGTGACTAAGAATACGGGAGTTGTTCTCACGGTAATGGTCGTTATGGCTCTGTTCCTTTTCGGCGTTGATTCAGGTCTGGGTGCAGCTATCAAGGCTATCCTTAAAATCGGCGGCTAAGCCGTCACAGCGGTTTTGACAACATCAATATGGAGGTAAGAAACATGTCAGAAGAAGCAAAGTGGTATGTTGTTCACACTTATTCAGGTTATGAGAATAAGGTAAAAAGCAATATTGAAAAGGTTGTTGAAAACCGAAACCTTCAGGATCTCATCCCTGAGGTAATGATCCCAATGGAGGAAGTTACCGAAGTAAAGGGCAATAAGATCGACAAGGGCGACAGAAAGCTTTTTCCAAGCTATGTGCTTGTAAAAATGGTGCTTACAGACGATTCATGGTATATCGTTAGAAATACCAGAGGCGTTACGGGCTTCGTTGGTCCTGCGTCAAAGCCTGTTCCGCTGACCGATAAAGAGGTTGCAGCGCTGGGTGTTGATACACAGAGAAGCGCTAACGTTCAGGTCGGCTTCAAGGAAGGCGACAACGTCGTTGTAACAGCAGGTTCATTCGAGGGCTTCACAGGAGTTGTGGAGAAATTCGATATGGAAGCACAGACGGCAGACGTCAGAGTATCTATGTTGGGCAGAGAAACAACTGTTACTATGCCGCTGACACAGATAAAGTCTGAGGAATAAGGAAAAAGGCGGTAAAACTCCGCAAACATTCGTGAAAATGGAAGCAAAGCCGTCAATGACGGTTCGGATATACGGCTTCCGGAAACGTGGGAGAGCGTATGGCGCTCGCCTTACCACTTAATTATGGAGGTGCGAACAAATGGCACAGAAGGTAGTAGGCTATATTAAGCTTCAGATTCCAGCAGGAAAGGCAACTCCTGCACCACCGGTTGGTCCAGCTCTTGGTCAGCACGGTGTAAACATCATGGCGTTCACAAAGGATTTTAACGAGAGAACTAAGAACGATATCGGTCTTATCATCCCTGTTGTTATCACAGTTTACGCAGACAGATCATTCACATTCATCACCAAGACTCCTCCGGCAGCAGTTCTCATCAAGAAGGCTTGCAAGATCGAGTCAGGTTCCGGTGTTCCTAACAAGACTAAGGTCGCAACTATCACAAAAGAGCAGCTTCAGAAGATCGCTGAGCCGCAAATGCCTGACATGAACGCAGCAAACCTCGAGAGTGCTATGAGCATGATCGCTGGTACATGCCGTTCAATGGGCGTTGTAGTTGAGGACTAATCAATCGTACTGTGCATTCATGCACGGCAATGGTGGGAGGAATTTTCCGCTAACCGACTAGATATCCACTGTCGGTATTACCACTTAATGAGGAGGAAATATTAATGAAACATGGCAAGAAGTATGTTGACAGCTTCAAGGCTATCGACAAGGCTAAGCAATATGACGCTCCTGAGGCTCTGGAACTTGCAGCTAAGGGTGCTAAGGCAAAGTTCGATGAAACTATCGAGCTTCACATTCGTCTGGGCGTTGACTCAAGACACGCTGATCAGCAGGTAAGAGGTGCTGTTGTACTTCCAAACGGAACTGGTAAGACTGTAAGAGTTTGCGTATTCTGTAAGGAAGACAAGTACGAGGCTGCTAAGGCAGCAGGCGCTGACTATGTTGGCGGCATGGATCTCGTTGAGAAGATCACAAAGGAAAACTGGATGGATTTCGACGTTGTAGTTGCTTCACCTGACATGATGGGTGTTGTAGGACGTCTTGGTAAGATCCTCGGACCTAGAGGACTTATGCCAAACCCAAAGGCAGGAACTGTTACTCCTGACGTAGCTAAGGCTGTTACAGAGGCTAAGGCTGGTAAGATCGAGTATCGTCTTGATAAGACAAACATCATTCACTGCCCTATCGGTAAGGCTTCATTCGGCGTTGAGAAGCTCGAGCAGAACTTCAACACACTTATCAACGCTGTTGTAAAGGCTAAGCCAGCCGCTGCTAAGGGTCAGTACCTTAAGAGCGTAGTTGTAGCTTCTACAATGGGCCCTGGTATCAAGATCAGCACTGCTAAATACGGCAACTAATCTGATAACAGATAAATATTGAATTTTTAAGGGACTTGTGCTAAATGCATAAGTCCCTTTTTTTATATATTCTCACAATTTGAACCACCTGTGTTCAAATATTTGCATTATCAAGAAAAATTAACAAAATAATTTTCAAAGTAATCGTTTTACCCTGTTGCATTATTTTTTCTATGTGTTATAATATCAATTGAGCCGTAAGGTTCAGATTTTTGCAAGGAGTGATAATTATCAATATCTTTTATAACGAAAAAGATAAGGCTTTCAAGCTGAGAGCCAATAATACAGACTATATGATGAAGGTCTGCGAGGAGGGCTACCTCGCTCACGTTTACTATGGAAATAAAGTTCCTGACGAGGATCTGACTTATCTTCTCCGTCTTGACGAAAGCCCTTTTACCCCTGCCACTAACGACCGTGACAGAGCAAGCTTTATGGATACACTGCCTTTTGAATATCCATGCTTCGGTCTTGGCGACTACAGAGAGTCTGCATTCAAGATAATGGACGCAAACGGTATGTCGACCTGCGACCTGAGATATGTTTCTCATAAAATGTATGAGGGCAAACCAAAGCTTGAGGGTCTGCCTGCTACTTTCGCTACTGAGGAAAGCGGTTGTTCAACTCTCGAGATAACAATGTATGATAAGTATGCCGATATCGAAGTCGTTCTTATATACACAGCTTTCGATAAGCTTGACGTTATCACACGTTCCGCTGTTATCACAAACAAGAGCGAAAAGCCGTTCAAGATAACAAGAGCCCTTTCAGCTTGCGTTGATTTTGATACAGACAAAATGGATATGATTACACTCAACGGCTCTTGGGCCAGAGAAAGAGCTGTTGAAAGATGCAGACTTCACCATGGTAAACAGCTTGTTGATTCCTGCAAGGGCGAATCATCACATCAGAACAATCCGTTCGTTGCTCTTTGCGACAATAACGCTGACGAGGATAAGGGCGAGGTGTTCGGCTTCAACTTCGTTTATTCAGGCAACTTCTACGCTCAGGCAGAAGTTACTCAGCATAAGAAAACCCGTTTCCTTATGGGTATAAATCCTTTGGATTTCGAGTGGCTTTTGGAAAAGGGCGAAAGCTTTACCTGCCCTGAGGTAGTAATGGTTCACTCTGACGAGGGTATAGGCAAAATGTCAAGAACTTTCCATGACCTCTATAGAAACAACCTTATCAGAGGCGAGTATAAGGATAAAAGACGTCCGATACTCATTAACAACTGGGAAGCTACTTACTTTAATTTCGATACTGACAAGCTTATAGATATCGCTAAGGAAGCTTCAAAGCTTGGTATAGAAATGCTTGTTATGGACGACGGCTGGTTCGGTCATAGAGATTCTGATAACTCATCACTGGGCGATTGGTTCGTTTATGAGAAAAAGCTCAAGGGCGGTCTTAAATATCTCGTTGACGAGGTAAATAAGCTTGGCATGAAGTTCGGCATTTGGTTCGAGCCTGAAATGATATCCCCTGACTCTGAACTTTACAAGGCTCACCCAGACTGGGCTATCCAGATAAAGGGCAGACCTCTGACACTTTGCAGAGAGCAGTATGTTCTTGACTATTCAAGAAAGGAAGTCAGAGATCATGTTTACGGCATGATGAAGAAGATTCTCGACAGTGCGAATATCGAGTACATCAAGTGGGATATGAACAGACAGCTCACAGAGGTCGGCTCGGCTACCCTGCCTGCTGAAAGACAGAGAGAGCTTTGGCACAGATATGTCCTCGGTGTTTATGACCTTATGGACAGACTTACAACAGATTATCCTCATATCCTGCTGGAGAACTGCTCAGGCGGTGGAGCAAGATTCGACCCCGGTATGCTTTACTACAGCCCACAGATATGGTGCTCTGACGATACAGACGCTATCGAAAGACTGAAGATACAGCACGGCACATCAATGTGCTATCCATGTTCGGCAATGGGTGCGCACGTTTCCGATTGCCCTAACCATACTGTTGGCAGAAACACTCCTTTTAAGACAAGAGGTCACGTTGCTATGGTAGGTACGTTCGGCTATGAGCTTGACGTAACAAGGATACCTCAGGAGGACAGGGACGCTATCCCTGCTCAGATAGAGGAGTTCAACAAGTTCAACAAGCTTGTAAGAACAGGCGACCACTACAGAATAGGCAATATGTTTGAGGACAACACCTGGGACGCTTGGGAGTTCGTTGCAAAGGATAAGAGCGAAGCTCTCTTTGAATTCGTTCAGGTGCTTGGCAGACCAAACGAAAGATCAAGACGTATCAAGCTCAAGGGTCTTGAAGCTGACGCTTACTATTATGAGGAGAACGAGCCTGACAAGAAGATTTCAGGTGCGGCACTCATGAACGCAGGCATCAACATCGCAAAGATATGGAACGGACTTTATGGCGACTTCTGCTCAAAGATCCTTCATTTTATAAAGGCGTAAAAAGAAGCATAAGAATAATAAAATACTATTGACAATTTGAAGATATTGTAGTACAATAATTGTGAAATAAGTTCAAATTTTAAAGGCGGAGATCTTCCGCCTTTAAATAACACAGAGATGTAAACGAATACAACTTATAAGGAGAATTTTTATGAGGTTAAAAAAGCTAATGGCAGTGGCTTGTGCCGCCGCCCTTACAGTGACAGCTTTCGCAGGCTGCTCAAAAAAGAACGATTCCTCCAGCGGCTCCGACAGCAAGGGCGACGCTAAGAAGGAGTATTACAACGCTCAGCCTGTTGACACTGGCTGGGAGTGGGGAAACGTCGAGATAGTTGACGGTGGTTTTATCCCTGACGTCATCTATAACCCTACTGAGGAGGGACTTATCTACGCCAGAACAGATATGGGCGGCGCTTATAAGTATAATAAGGATACTCAGCGCTGGGAGTGCATAACAGATTGCTTTGGTGGCGACGATTGGAACTATAACGGAACAGAGAGCCTTGCAACTGACCCTGTTGAGCCAAACAGAGTTTATCTGGCGGCTGGTACATACTCCACAAGCAACGGTGCAATATTTGCTTCTGACGATTACGGCAAGAACTGGACTATCTGCGAAATGCCTTTCGGCATGGGCGGTAACGAGGTCGGAAGAGGCTGCGGTGAAAGACTTCAGGTAGACCCTAACGATAACTCTATACTTTACTTCGGCTCAAGAGCTGACGGACTCTGGAAGTCCACAGACTATGGCGCAACATGGAATGAGGTCACTTCATTCCCTACAAAGGGCGGATATACTGAAGACGGATATTCTATCGGACTTACATTCGTGGCATTCGATAAATCAAGCTCTGAAAAGGGTCAGGCAACAAAGACAATAATCGTTGGCTCAGCAGGAACACAGGGGGATTATCTCTATCGTTCTGATGATGCAGGCGAAACCTGGACAGCTATCCCTAATCCAAAGTCTGAGGCTACAGGCGACAAGACCGAGAAGCTCAAGCCTTGTCAGGGCGAGATATCTTCTGACGGATATCTCTATTCAACATGGTCTTATAAGGTAGGACCAAACGGTGCTTCTGACGGAGCAGTTCAGAAGTATAACCTTAAAACAGGCGAGTGGACAGAAATAACTCCTGAGAGATCTTATACTTGCGGTTATAATGGTATCTCAGTAAACCCTAACGACCCTAACATGATAGTATGCACAACTCTTGACCTTTGGGCATATTTTGACAACCTTTTCGTTTCCTATGACGGAGGCGAAACTTGGAACGGCATTTGGAGCTGTGACGAGAATGGCAAGACGGTAAACAACTTTGATCTCGATATAAGCAATGCTCCTTGGCTGGATTGGCAGGGACAACTCAAGCCGGGCTGGTGGATGACAGGCGTTGCTATCAACCCGTTCAATCCGGATGAAGTTCTTTACACAACAGGTGCAACTATCTTCGGCACATCAAATCTTTCAAAGATAAAGGACGAGCCTGTCAATATAAGCGTAAAGGCAATGGGCATTGAAATGACAGCTATCTTTGACTTCGTTTCACCTCTCGATAATGGCGAGGGTACTCCTGAGCTTTATTCAACAATGGGTGACCTTTACGGCTTCCGTCATGATGATGTAACAAAAGCTCCGCAGGAGCATTACGGCGACTTTAAGGCGACATCTATAGATTGTGCGGCACAGGATTATAAGATAGTAGTAAGAGCAACTAACGACGGTGACGGCTCAGTTTACTATTCAACAGACGCAGCCGAAACTTGGCAGGCAGTGGAAACACTCCCGGAGGGTGTTGAGAAGAAAGCAGGCGGCACAGCTAAGCTTTCCGCTGACGGCAAGACCATTTTCTATCAGAGCGGCACAACAGGCGTTGCTGCGGCAGTAACAAGCGACTTTGGCAAAACATGGACTACCTGCGAGGGACTTCCTGCCGGTGCAGTTATTGAAACAGATAAGGTAAATCCTGATAAGTTCTATGGCTCATATGACGGAACGTTCTATATGAGCACAGACGGCGGAAAAACTTTCAGTCCTATCGCAAATATGCTGGTTTCAGCAACATCAATAAAAGCTTGTCCTGATACAGAGGGCGACCTTTGGATATCTGTTGGCGCAGGTGGCGTTTATTATCTGGATACTGCAACAGTCACACTTGCATCTACATCTCAGGACGTTACACAGTGCGACGCTATCGGTCTTGGTAAGGCTGAAAAAGACGGCGACTATATGGCTCTTTACATGATGGGCGAAGCAAACGGCGATGGCTACGGCATTTATATGTCAGCCGACAAGGGAGTAACATGGAAGCGTATCAATGATGACACACAGAAGTGGGGCAACGTTAGAAAGATAATCAGCGGCGACCCTAAGGTATACGGCAGAGTTTATGTAGGCACTGACGGACGTGGTATCATTATGGGAAACGTTAAGCAGTAATACATTATAATATAGCGAACAGAGCGGTGCAGATAGTGCCGCTCTGTTTTTGTCTTTGCCCGAATGCAAAGCATTTCTGCACATTGTATAAGTGAATAAAATCGGAAGTGCAAATTTGTGCATTGTTATGATAAATCTTAAAATCATCTTAGCAAAATTACAAATGCTTGCATTTAGTGCAGATTTTTGTTATTATGTTACTGTAAGAACAGATTAGAAGATACAGACAACAGAAAGGGGTGCTTAATATGAACGATACAAATAAAGAAACAAACGCAGCTTATGAAGAGCCGAAAAAGAAGGTGTATGTAAAGCTTATAATATTTATTGCGTTGATAACGGCGCTGTTCATAGTTTTAGGGGCAAAGTTCGTGCTGTTTTATTACAGAACCCATGGAATTGGAGGACACTATATTTATAAGGGCTGTGATGCCAAGGTCGTTCACGTCCTACCCGAAGGGCTAACAGATGAGGCAATATCAGATGCTGTGATAAATGTTGAGTATGGTAAAGAGAAAAATGACTTCGATAAATATGACTGCTTAGCGGAAAGCCACTATCTTCTAGGCGTGCAGAATGTGGACGATACCCATTGCAAGGTGTATGTAATGAGTCTGTGCGAACGATACAGATATTCATACACCGAGAATGTCAGCGGCTCGTCAATGTGCAGAATGATAGATTTCCAAAAAGAGAATGGCGAGTGGGCAATGACAGACAGTTGGCAGCCGAGGGACGGTGCAGGTTATACGGCATCAATAAAGCAAACTGTTCCCAAGGAGATCTCAGACGAGGCG
>OGFI01001439.1_pt1 | contig 11626 bp, 8 predicted proteins | sample 1570901 | NCBI WGS metagenome assembly OGFI01 (sample SAMEA2582018, study PRJEB24529) | metagenome | biome: Human gut stool | place: China | collected 2011 | reverse complement strand
TGTTATGCACGTTATCAAGAATGTGAAGGATATGACGGCGGCAGACATAATGGCAGTTGTTAAAGATGTGACTAATTACAAGCTTACAATAGACGATTATCTTGATCTTATGGCTATGTGGTTCAGGGACGTGCTTATGTTTAAGAGTACCAATGATACGAATTATCTAATATTTAGTGATGAGATTTCGCTTATCAAATCGCAGGCTGAGGTTATGTCATACGAAGGAATTCAGGATATACTTAATTCTATAGATAAAGTAAAGGTAAGACTTAAGGCCAATGTTAATTTTGACTTATGCATAGAACTTCTTATTATGGCTATGAAAGAGGATATGTAGGCAGTTAGTGAATAATTGGCTGATGTTAGGAATTAATAATGGGCAGGATTGGAGATTAAAAATATATGGCTAAAGTTGTTGGTGTTAGATTCAGGCAGGTGGGCAAAATATATTTCTTTGCACCGGGACAGTATAATGTTGAGGTTGGTCAGCACGTTATTGTTGAAACAGCAAGAGGAATTGAGTATGGCCACGTTGTTCTTGGTGAAAGAGAGGTTGAGGATTCAGCAGTTGTGCAGCCGCTTAAGGCTATTATCAGAATATCGACACCTGATGATGATGAAAGGGAAGCTAAGAACAGGGAAAAGGAAAAAGAAGCGTATAAGATATGTCTTGAGAAGATTAAGAAGCATAATCTTGAAATGAAGCTTATAAAGGTTGAGTATACATTTGACAATAATAAAGTATTGTTCTACTTTACAGCGGATGGAAGAATTGATTTCAGAGAGCTTGTAAAGGATCTGGCAGCAGTATTTAAGACAAGAATTGAACTTCGTCAGATTGGTGTAAGAGATGAAACTAAGATATTAGGCGGAATTGGTTCTTGTGGAAGACCATTGTGCTGTGCAACATATATGCCAGAGTTCATACCAGTGTCAATTAAGATGGCAAAGGAACAGAATTTATCGCTTAATCCATCAAAGATATCGGGTGTGTGTGGAAGACTTATGTGCTGTCTTAAGAATGAGCAGGAAACTTACGAGGAGCTTAACAGCCACCTTCCTAATGTGGGAGATTATGTTACTACACCTGAGAAGTTAAAGGGTGAGGTATCAAGCGTTAATGTGTTAAGACAGCTTGTTAAGGTAATTGTCACACTTGATGGAGATGAGAAAGAGATAAGAGAGTATCCTGTTGCTGAGCTTAGATTTAAGCCTAAGAGAAGAAACGACAGAATGAATATAGATGATAAAGAGTTAAAAGAACTCGAAGAGCTTGAGAAAAAGGAAGGAAAAGCCCATATTAATGATGACTGATGTTAAGATTAATGCAGGTATTAATGCCAATGAGAGAATTGATGACTTATGCAGGGATAATCTCAGACTAATCCAGAATACAGATGTGTTCTGTTTTGGAATGGATGCTGTGTTGTTGTCTACATTTGCGAAGGCCGGAAAGAACCAGAAGGTGCTGGATATGGGTACTGGAAATGGTGTAATACCAATTCTTATGCAGGCGAAAAATCCAGGCAGTATGTATACAGGCTTGGAAATTCAGGATATCAGTTATGACCTTGCTGTCAGAAATGTTGAACTTAATAGTCTGTCAGACAAGGTTAATATTGTAAAAGGTGATATTAAAGAAGCTTCACATATTTTAGGTGGGGCTTCTTTTAATGTGGTTACAAGCAATCCACCATATATGAATGAAAATCACGGAATTGTTAATCCTGAGAGTGCCAAGGCAATCGCAAGACACGAGCTTCTATGCAGTCTTGAGGACGTTGTAAGGGAAGCTTCAAAGTGCCTTAAGGTTAAGGGACATATGTATATGGTTCACAGACCATCAAGACTTGTAGATATATTTACTTCTATGAAGAATAACCACCTTGAGCCAAAGCGTATAAGGCTTGTGTATCCGCATATAGATAAGCCAGCTAATATGGTGCTTATAGAGGCGGTAAAGGGCGGACGTTCACAGCTTATAGTGGAAGAACCACTTATTGTATACAATAGCGATGGAAGTTACACGGAAGAACTTTTAAAAATGTACAATTAGTATGAATTTAAGAGAGGAGCAGTATGGAAGATAATATTACAGATATTGATTATGATAGTGTGCAGGCACTTGAAGAATTTAATGGCTCTCATAATAATAGCGGAGTTGGGCAGTTATATTTGTGTGCAACTCCGATTGGTAATCTTGAGGATATTACGTTCAGGGTGTTAAGGATATTAAAGGAAGTTGATATTATTGCGGCGGAGGATACAAGAAACAGCATAAAGCTGCTTAATCATTTTGAGATTAATACGCCGATGACAAGCTATCATGAATATAACAAGTATGATAAGGCAAAGGTGCTTGTTGAGAAGATGCTTAAAGGAATGTCAGTCGCTGTAATAACTGATGCTGGAACACCTGGAATATCTGACCCGGGAGAGGAGCTTGTAAGGCAGGCACTTGCATCAGGAATTAAGGTATCATCAGTTCCTGGTGCGGCAGCGTGTATAACGGCACTTACAATGTCGGGACAGGCAACAAGACGTTTTGCATTTGAAGCATTTCTTCCGGCGGACAAGAATGAGCGTAAAGACATATTAAAAGAGCTTGAAGATGAAACAAGAACAATGATTATATACGAAGCTCCACACAGGCTTTTAAAGACACTTAAAGAGCTTTCTGAGGTGTTAGGAGGAAGCAGGGCAGTTACTATATGCAAGGAACTTACCAAACGCTATGAGAATAGTATGGTTACAACGCTTGCAGAGGCGTGCAGTTATTGTGAGAATATCCAGCCAAGGGGCGAGTATGTTCTTGTAATTGCTGGAAAAGACAGAAATGAGCTTAAAGAGGAAGCACAGGCACAGTGGCTTACTATGTCTGAGCAGGAACACGTTGATATGTATATAGCACAGGGACTTGATAAAAAAGAGGCTATGAAGGCAGCAGCCAGGGACAGGGGCGTATCTAAGAGGGATATATATAATAAGCTTCTGGGAAATTAGTTCTTAAAAGAAAAAATGTTACACAAATGTTAAAAACATATATAAAAGAGTGATTAAAAGAGAGTCTTAGCTAAAATAAATTTAAGAGTAAATTTTAAAATTATAGGTGGAGTGGTACAAATCCCCTTCTTTGTCAGATAATATTTCTGGTAAGGAAGGGGATTTCTTATCTTCTAATCTTCTATTGTATGTTCATTAATAATTGCCTTAATGGTCTTATAAAGATAAGGCTTGAGCCTGTCAATATCAGCTGGTTCTTTGTAAAGGATTGAGCTGTAGCAGGTTGAGCTTATAAGCTCGACAATCATAAACAGCATAATCTCAGGCTCGTTGAGGTTAAGACCAGAGTCTTCAAGCATTTCATAGTATATATCTTTAAAATTAATGTCGTCATCAGCGACATTGGTTGTAAGAGCCTCTTTAAATATTCCCCACGACAGGTTCTTTGATATAAATGTAAGAAGTGTCTGGTTGGTGTTAAGCACATTAATTATGTTGTCAGCAATAAATATAATCTCCTCGGTAAATGTAATTGTAAACGAAGGGTCACTAATCTGCTGTTCTTTTATATGAAGCTCTAATGCACTCACTGCATTTTTAAAGAGCTTGCTTGCCTCGTGAGAAATGAGTTTATTTCTTATATCATATTTATCTTTGAAATACAGATAAAAAGTTCCCTTGGCAATTCCAGCTTTCTGAGAAATCTCGGCAATTGATGTCTTGGAAACACCCTGCGTTGTAAAGAGCTTAAAAGCTGTATCTAAGAGGGAAGTCCTTTTCTGTTGTTTGTTGTTCTCAAGTTTTCCCATAAAATCTCCAATCTAATGCAGGCATAAATAACATTATTCATGCGGTTATAAATGACGTATTATGTACTTCATTTATCAGATGCAAATATTTTGTCAATAAATTCAAGTTTAATATTAGTTATTCTGTCAATTAATATTCTACCATATTGAAAATAAAAAATCTATAAAAAAATGACTTTTAGTCATTTTGAGTATTGACTATCGGTCATTTTGTGCTAGAATAACACTTGCAAAGAAAATGACCATAAGTCATATTTGAGAGATGACGGTCATATGTATTGAATTGATAATAAATGTAATTAATTAAGAGAGTTATTAATTATTGAGAGGTTATCAGTCCAATCAAAGTAAAATTACGTCGCAGACGTAGAAATGAGGCGAGTTATGGAAAAGTTTGGAAAAGTAATTGTTAAACTCAGAATTCCAATTCTTATTCTGAGTTTCCTGCTTCTTATTCCATCTGCAATCGGATACTTTAATACAAGAGTTAATTACGATATTCTGTATTATCTTCCGAATGAGATAGAAACTATGCAGGGTCAGGACATTCTTATGGATGACTTCAATAAGGGTGCATACGCGATGGTCGTTGTCCAGAATATGGATACCAAGTCTACTGACAGACTTATTAAGAAGGTAGAGAATGTAGACCACGTTGCACAGGTTATTTCTTACACAGGAATAGTTGGTGAAGATGTTCCATCTGAGATTGTTCCATCAAAATTCAGAAAGTATTTCGAGAATGACAGCACAGATACAACTTTATTTGCAATATTCTTCGATAATACAACTTCAAGTGATGATACTATGAATGCTATCACACAGATAAGAGAGAAGACAGAGGGTCAGGCGTTTATAAGTGGTATGTCAGCAGTAGTTACGGATACTAAGAATCTTTCGGAGAAAGAGACACCACTTTATGTACTTATAGCAGTAGTTCTTGTATGTATCGTGCTTGCTATATTTATGGATTCATTTCTTGTACCAGTATTTTTTATGATAAGTATAGGAATGGCAATTGTATACAACCTGGGTTCTAACATTTTATTAGGTGAGGTTTCATATATAACTAAAGCTCTTGCGGCTGTACTTCAGTTAGGTGTTACACTGGATTATTCGATCTTCTTATGGCACAGCTACAAGGAAATGAAGGGAATATATCCAGATGACCACAAGGAAGCGATGGCAGTTGCCATTGGTAATACACTTACATCCGTAGTTGGTTCTTCTATAACAACAGTTGCAGGTTTCATTGCACTTTGCTTTATGAGCTTCACACTTGGTCTTGACCTTGGTATCGTTATGGCAAAGGGTGTTGTATTCGGTGTTATCGGTTGTGTAACAATCCTTCCATCACTGATACTTACATTTGACAGGGCATTAGAGAAGACAATGCATCGTGAGATTATGCCAAACTTCGATAAGCTTGCTACATTTATAGTAAACCACTCATGGATATTTGTAATTGTCTTTGTTGTATTATTAGGACCTGCTATATATGGACAGAATCATACATCAGTATATTATGATTTGTCTGATACACTTCCAGATGACCTTGCTTGCTCACAGGCTAATAAGAAGCTGGAAGAAAACTTTGATATGAATTCAATCTATATGATACTTGCTGACTCTAGTATGTCTACAGATACAGCTAACGAAATGCTTGATAAGTTAGGTGATGTAGACGGTGTACAGTTCGCACTCGGACTTGACACAGCACTTAAGTCTGGTATTCCACAGGAATTCTTACCGGCTAAGACAGTATCAGAGCTTAAGGGTGAAGATTATCAGATAATGATGATTGCTACAGATTACAAAATAGCATCAGATGAAATTAACAATCAGATTAGTAAGGTGAATGATATTGTAAAGTCTTACGATTCTAAGGCAATGGTAGTTGGCGAAGCTCCTTGTACCAAGGATCTTATCACTATAACAGATAAGGACTTTAAGACAGTCAGTGCGGTATCGATAGTAGCTATATTTGTTATTATCCTGTTCGTACTTAAATCAATATCGCTTCCAATTATACTTGTTTCAGCAATCGAATTTGCTATCTTTGTTAATATGGGTATTCCATATTTTACTCATACACAGATACCATTTATTGCATCAGTAGTTATAGGTACTATCCAGCTTGGTGCAACAGTCGATTATGCTATTCTTATGACAACAAGATATAAGAAGGAAAGAAGCCAGGGATACGCTAAGAAGGAAGCAATTCAGATAGCTCTTTCAACATCAATACCATCAATTATTGTTAGTGCACTTGGTTTCTTTGCCGCAACATTTGGTGTTGGATGCATAGCTTCAGTTGATATGATTGGTTCGCTTTGTACACTTATGGCGCGTGGTGCAATTATAAGTATGTTCGTAGTTATCTTCATACTTCCATCATTGTTTGTGTTATTTGATAAACTGATTATTAATACAAGTATAGGATTTAAGCCTAAGAAGAATCAGGATATGTAATCAGAAAGATGTATGAACGGTCCCCAAATGTATATGTCGTAACAGATATAAGAATATATCAGGAAGTAAGAAAATGGAGGAATAGTTATGGTTAAGAAGACTTTATTTAAATATAGTTCAGTATTATTAAGTGTTGTTCTTATTGCTTCAACACTTACAGGCTGTGGAACTGGCACAGCATATAATCAGACAGGAAGTGAGGTTGCAATAAGCAGTGAGGCTGCTTCTAATACAGAGAATATTATAACAAATGCTATTAAGAACGAGCTTTCAATATCAAATACAAGTACATTAAAGACAAATACAAGAGACGAGATGGTATATGTATTTGATAAGGCAGACGGAACTCAGGATCACGTTCTTGTAACAGAAAAGGTTACTGATTCTAAGGGCGAAACAACAACTAACCAGAGCACATCTGATAAGACTGCCCCTGTTTCAATAAAGGTTACTTACAAGTTAAATGGTGTTGAAACTAAACCGGAAGATATGATTGGCAAGAGTGGTAAGGTTACTATCAGATATGACTATACTAACAATGAGAAGAAGAATATAAAAGTTAATGGAAAGTCACAGACAGCTTATGTTCCATTTACAATGATTACAGGAACTCTTCTTCCAACAGATAAGTTCAGCAATGTAGAAGTTACTAATGGCAAGGTAAGTAAGGTTGGCGATAATATTATAGCACTTGGTATGACTATGCCAGGTTTAAAGGATACTTTAAACCTTAAGTTTGATGGTGAAAGCCTTGATATGGATATTCCTGAATATTTTGAAATATCAGCAGATGTAGAGGATTTCGAGCTTGATATGTCTATGTCAGTTGCTACAACAAGCACACTTAATGACATAGATACAGATGATTTCTCACTTGCTAAGCTTGAAGATAAGATGAATGAACTTCAGTCAGCAGCAGACCAGCTTACAGACGGAACAGTTACTCTCCAGAATGGTACACAGACACTTGCTGACAGTATTCCAGCACTTACAGATGGCGTGAACCAGTTAAATGATGGTGCAAGCCAGCTTAAAGATGGTATCTATGCTTATACAGATGGTGCTACAGCTCTGGCAGCAGGTGCAGGACAGCTTAAGGATGGTATCAGTGCATACACAGCAGGAGCTAACCAGCTTGGTGCAGGTGCAGGACAGTTACAGTCAGGTTTAAAGACTTATACTGATGGTGTAGGAGCACTTAATGCAGGTTCAGGCACATTACAGAGTGGTCTTTCAACATATACAAGTGGTGTTGCAACTGCGGCAGCAGGTGCAGCTTCTTTGCAGACAGGTTTAAAAGCTTATACAGATGGTGTTGCTAGTGCAGAGGCAGGAGCTTCACAATTAAATGAAGGAATAAAGAGCATTAAGACAGCACTTATTGGAAATGTTGTTAAGGAACTTGCAGCTAATTCAACAGCTTATAAGATGAATTCTGTAGCAGACTCAACAGGAAAGACTGTTATGGAGCAGGCAGCTGATTTACAGAAATTAGGAACAGCATTAGGCCTTAGTGATGTAACTATAGCAACAGACCTTAGTGATCTGGGCAAGAAGAGCAGTAGTGAGGCAGCAACAGATATATCGACTTATTTTGTAAAGTATCTTACAGCTTATACAACTAATATAATAACAGAGACATATACAGAAGCTGTGACAAGCGGTAAGCCATATACTCCACAGGTATCACAGGCTGGTTCAAAGGATTATGTATCTGCTTACCAGTTAGGCATTCTTATTAAAGCCGCTTGTAATATAGGTGCTTCAAGTGCATTAGATGCAGTTGTCAGCAATCTTAGCAATAATGAAACAATTAATGCAGCATTAAAGCAGCTTACAGATGGAAGCCAGTCATTAACAGACGGACTTGGTGAACTTGTTCAGAATAACGATACACTTAACGCAGGTGCATCACAGCTTAATGCAGGACTTGCACAGCTTAGTGGTAACAATGATACACTTAATGGTGGTATAGCACAGATAAGCGCAGGACTTGCACAGCTTAATGGTAACAATGATACACTTAACGGTGGTATTGAACAGATTGCAGGTGGTTTAGGCACACTTAATTCTAACAATGAAGCTTTAAGAAGTGGTTCTACGCAGCTCGCTGATGGAACATCAACACTTAAGTCATCTTCTGTAACTTTAGCAGATGGTGTAACACAGCTTAATGATGGTGCTATAACACTTAAAGATGGTATGGCAGAATTCAATGAGACAGGTATTAAAGCTATTACAAGTCTTGTTGGTGATGATGCTGATACAGCAGTAGATACAATCAAGGAAGTAATCAAGCTTGGTCAGAATTACAACACATTCCTTGGTAAGTCAGATGGTAAGGATAATTCAGTAACGTTTATATATAAGACAGCTGAATTAACTAAATAAGCTTACTTTTCCAAAACTCTCATATATAAATTATGCCGGCCCGGTCGGCGGAAAGATTAATAATCTTTCAAAAAATCCCCACAGAAGTTTATATCTGTGGGGATTTTACTATGCAGTCAGTGCGTTAAATGTTATGCGGCTATACAGCATAGCTATATGTTAATATAATTACATAGACATTATAAATGCTATGATATGCTTTTAAAATAATCTTCAAGCCTTGTAAATGTCTTAATAAGTACAGCTGCTTCATCTTCGCTTAAATCGCCAGTGATATGTTTAATCATATCCTGATGAAATTTCATATGGTGATTGTATGCCGCATTACCCTTTGGTGTGAGAGAAGCATATACGACACGGCGGTCTTCCTCACTTCTTGTCCTTATTACATATCCCTTTTTAACAAGTCCGTTAATGCCGACTGTAAGAGTTCCCATAGTCACGCCTAAGGCCTTTGATATTGTTCCCATAGTGCGTGGCTCTTTAATTCCGATAGCTTCAATTATGTGCATATCAGTAACTGTGATGTCAGAAAATTCATCTGTAATTAAAGCCTTTTCTTCAATGTTCATTATATCATTGAATAAAGTTACTAAAATAGAGTTCAATGATTCGTAAATGTCCATAGGTATTACTTTCCTCGCTTCAAAATATTTTTAATTATACAATGAAATGGCGTGTTAATGCAACAAAATACTGCGGTATTTGTGAGTTAATGCGTTAAATACAATTTGCAATTTTATAGGATAAGTAGTATCATTAAATGGAGTATTATTTTGACAATATAGAGCAATAAAAGTACAGGTTATTGCTATAAAATATTACTTAATATCAGGTTTAAAGTTTAATGATAGATGGAGGCACATATGAAGTTCATAGCAATTGGCGAATTGATGTTAAGATTATCACCACCTAACTATGAGAAGATAGTTACAACCCACAATTTCATCGTTAATTATGGTGGAGCAGAGGCGAATGTAGCAGTTTCCTTAGCTAACCTTGGTGTAGATTCAACATTTTTTACAGTATTACCTAACACAGACCTTGGTAAGTCTTGTATCAACTACCTTAAGGCTAATGATGTACACACTAAGCACATTATCAAGTCTGACGGGAGAATGGGACTTTATTACCTTGAAGAAGGTGTTTCAGTAAGACCTTCACAGGTAATATATGATAGAGGAAGCTCAGCATTTGCTGAATATGATTATAAGGATGTAGATTTTGAGAACATCTTAAAGGATTATGACTGGTTACATTTAAGTGGCATCACACCAGCTCTTTCATATAACTGCCGTCGTCTTATAGATAAGGCTATCAAGGCAGCTAAGAAGCTTGGACTTACGGTAAGCTTTGATCCTAATTTCAGAAGTACATTATGGTCTTTTGAAACAGCAAGGGATGTACTCAGCAAATATCTTCCATATGTAGATGTACTTATAGGTATTGAGCCTATCCATGTATACAATGCAGATGGTACAGATGTTAAGGATGGTCTTACTATGGATCCATCATTTGAGGATATGGACAGAGTGTTTAAGGCTATTGATGAGCAGTACCATATGAAGGCAATTGCAAGAACAGTACGTTATGTTCATTCAGGAAGTAATAACTCTCTTAAGGCTTTCTACTATGCTGACGGAAAGACTTACGAAAGCAAGACACTCAACTTTGAGATTGTTGACCGTGTTGGTGGTGGAGATGCATTCTCTTCTGGTCTTATCTATGCTCTTATGCAGAATGACTGGAAGCACGAAGATATCGTTAATTTCGCAGTAGCTTCTTCAGTAATGAAGCACGCTATCCGCGGCGATACTAACATCACAAGCGTTGGCCAGATTAAGAGGCTTATGAATAATGCTTCATTTGATGTGCAGAGATAATGAGCGCAGGTCATTAGTCATACAGAAGGAAGGTCTAAGGAAAATCAAGTACTTGAATAATGATTTTCCCTAGACCTTATTCATATGAGATTAATAACAGATAGATTATGGTTAATATACCGGAGGATATATGAAAAAGATAAAAGAACTTATGCCGGAGGCATATGATTTTAATGGAAAGCTTTCATTAAAACAGGCGATACCACTTGGACTTCAGCACGTTATGGCAATGTTTGTAGGAAATCTTACACCGTTGCTTATTATTACAGGAGCCTGTGGTATTGGTGCAGGAAGTGAGTATGCATCTATTCAGGTTGCACTTTTACAGAATGCTATGATTATAGCTGGTATTGTAACGCTTATACAGTTATTTTCAGTAGGACCTGTTGGAGGAAAGGTGCCTATTATTATGGGTACGAGCTCTGGATTTATCGGAGTGTTCAGCAGTATAACAAAGGTTATGGGAGGCGGAATATTAGCCTATGGTGCTATTATGGGCGCTTCCATTATAGGTGGTCTTTTTGAAACTGTGCTTGGTGCATTTATTAAGCCGTTAAGAAGATTTTTCCCATCAGTTGTAACAGGAACGGTTGTGCTTTCTATTGGATTGTCACTTATTTCAGTTGGTATCAATTCATTCGGTGGTGGAAATGGAGCTAAGGACTTTGGCTCACTAGAGAATCTGTTTCTGGCGTTTGTTGTGCTTGTTGTTATATTATTCGTTAAGCACTGGACAAAGGGATATCTTAGTTCATCATCTATACTGATTGGAATTATTGTTGGTTATATTGTAGCAGCTATTATGGGCTGTGTGCTTCCACATACAGCGGTTACTGCTGATGGAGTTGAATATACTAAGTCATGGGTACTTAACTGGAATAAGGTTGCAGAAGCTAAGTGGATTGCGATTCCTAAGTTTATGCCAGTTAAGCCTGTGTTTGATTTAAGAGCAATACTTCCTGTGCTTGTTATGTTTGTGGTAACAGCAGTAGAAACTGTTGGAGATATATCAGGTGTTATGGTCGGTGGAGTAGGAAGAGAAGCAACAGATAAAGAGCTTTCAGG
>OGFI01001426.1_pt1 | contig 11709 bp, 20 predicted proteins | sample 1570901 | NCBI WGS metagenome assembly OGFI01 (sample SAMEA2582018, study PRJEB24529) | metagenome | biome: Human gut stool | place: China | collected 2011 | reverse complement strand
ATATATTAGATAGAATTGAAGAAATTATGGCTATTAATTATTTAAATGGTGAATTAGAAAAAGACATAAAAAAGAAAGAAAAAATAAAAAATAGTTGTATAAATTAATAAAAGTATGATATAATTAAGTGGATGTTTTAGGAGGAGGAGTTATTATGGCTAAGAAAAACGAAAATAGAGTACTAGTTTCTTTAATGTGTGAAGAATGTAAAAATATTAATTATACTGAAGAAAAAAATAAAAAAAACACTCCAGAGAAATTAGAATTAAATAAATATTGTAAGTTCTGTCGTAAGACAACTAAGCACAAAGAAACTAAGAAGTAGGAGGATTGTAAATGATAAATGTTAATGATTTTAAGTCAGGCCAAACAATAAACTATGATGGTAATTTATATATGGTACTTGAGTTTAATCATGTTAAACCTGGTAAAGGAGCCGCTATTGTAAAGGCTAAACTTAAAAATTTAAGAACTGGATCAATTGCTGAATATACATTTAATGCTGGTATTAAAGTACCTACTGCTCATGTTGAAAAACAAAAAATGCAATTTTTATACTCTGATGGGGATACTTATTCATTTATGAATATGGAAACTTATGAGCAAGTGGAATTAAATAAAAAGCAAATTGAAAATGAAGTTAAGTATTTAAAAGAAGGTTTAGAAGTTATTATTATCTTCTTTGAAGGAGAAATGCTTGGAATTGTTAAAGTACCTCTATTTATTGAAGAGGGAGAAGAAATAATTGTATCTACTAAAGATGGCAAATATGTATCTAGAAAATAGATACTTTTCTTTTTATCTATTTTAATCGTTTGACAAAAGATATAAATTGTGCTATTATTAGTATGTAAGCAAGGAAACTTGCATAAAATAAAAAAGGAAACATTCAATAATCGTCTGTTGGGTGTTGCCATATTAATTTGGTGTCACCTAAACTTAATGTTTTAAGTTAGGTGATTTTCTTTATATTAAAACTTAAAAAATATACTAAAATTAGAGACTTCTTTAAGAAGACTCTAATTTTCTATAGAAAGACTATTAAGGCTTTCTATAGCAGTGAGTAACGTAGTACGAACTGAAATAAATAATGTCAATTTTATGTAAAAGTAGTTTACTTATATATAAAGAAAATGCTATAATTATTAAGAGGTAGAAAGTATATATGAAGTATATTAATAAATACTTAGAATATTTAAAAGTAGTAAAGAAATATAGTGATAAGACAATAGAATCTTATTATGATGATTTAACTTTATATAATGAATTTTTAGGTAATAATTTTATTAATATTTTAGATATAGATTATGATACTGTTAAAGAATATATGAAATATTTATATTCACTTAATATTAGTAAAAGCTCTATATCTAGAAAGTTAAGTAGTATAAGAGGGTTATATAATTACTTAGTAAGAGATGATATAGTTAAAGATAATTATTTTAATAGAATTAATAATCCTAAGAAAGATAAGTATTTACCTAAGTTTTTAAAGGATGAAGAAGCTAATAAAATATTTGAAGTATGTAAGTATGATACTCCAATTAATCAGAGAAATAGTGTTATTATAGAACTATTATATGCTACTGGTATTAGAGTTAGTGAACTAGTTAATATTAAAATATCTGATATTGATATTAATGAGAGAACTATTAAAGTACTTGGTAAAGGTAGTAAAGAGAGAATGGTTATATTTAATAATCATACTAAGAAAGCTATAGAAATATATTTAAATGATGGTTATCATGAATTTAATAAACTTAGTAGTGGCTATTTAATTCTTAATAAAGATGGTAATAAACTATCTGAACGATATATTAGAAATATTATTAATAAGTTAGTTACTAAGGCTGGACTAGATATTAAGATAAGTCCACATACTTTTAGACATACTTTTGCTACTGATATGTTAGAGGATGGTTCAGACTTAATGACTGTTAAAGAATTATTAGGACATGAATCACTTAATACAACGAGTATATATACTCATGTTACTAATGAACAAATAAAAAAAGTATATGAAATGGCTCATCCAAGAGCTAAGAAGTAAGGAGTAATTATTATGGCAAAGTTATATTTTAAATTTGGGGCAATGAAGTGTGGTAAAACTACGGATATTATTAAGACTTATTATAATTATAAAGAGAAAGATTTAAATGTACTTATTATGAAGCCAGGAGATGATACAAAGGCTGGCAGTAAGATTCAAAGTAGATCAGGAGCTGAACTTGATACTGACTATGTTGTAGGGGCTGATGTTAATGTATATAATTTAATAGGTTATCATATAATTAATCATAATTTAGACTGTATAATTGTTGATGAAGCTCAGTTTTTAACACCTAAACAAGTTGATGAACTTACTGATGTTGTAGATAATTATGATATACCAGTATTATGTTATGGACTAAGAGCGGATGCTTTTTCCTATATGTTTCCTGGTAGTAAGAGATTATTTGAAGTCGCAGATGTTTTTGAAGAATTAAAAGCAGTATGTAAGTGTGGTAGTAAAGCTACATATAATTTGAGAATGAATAGAATTAATAATGAATTAGTACCAGTATTTACTGGAGAACAAGTATCTATAGATGGTATTGATGCTGAATATGATTCGGTATGTAGACCCTGTTATAAGAAACTAAGGAGAAAATATGTCAAAGAGGAAGAAAATAAATAAAAAGAAATTATTTATTATAATTGGTAGTATATTATTACTTATTGTAATAGGAGTTAGTATTTTCTTATTTACAAGTAAGAAGAATGTTAAAGATATATTTAAATATAAAGATAAGATAACTATTGAAGTTGGTAGTACATTACCAGTAGTTAATGATTATTTATATAAGAACACTGATTCTGATATAGAAATAGAATGGACTGGTATTGAAAGTGATGATAATAAGATATATAAACCAGGTATTTATTATGGTAGTTTTATGTATGATAATGAGAAGAAGAATATTACTTTGGTAGTAGAGGATACTAAGGCTCCAGTTATTGAAGGGGTAAAAGATTATGAAATGCTAGCTTATGAGAAGGTACCTAACTTCTTAGAGAATGTTACTGTAAGTGATAATAGTATGGAAGAGATTACTCCTAAAATAGAGGGTGAGTATGGTAGTGAGAAAGTAGGTACTTATAATCTTAAATGTACAGCCTCTGATTCTAGTGGGAATACTTCAAGTAAGGAGTTTAAACTTGTTGTAAAGGAAAATAGTAATGTTAAGATTAGCAAGACTAAGAATGGTAATACGATAAAGAATTATTATGGTATTACTTATATAGATGATGTTATTATTGCTAATAAGTCTTATTCTTTACCTAGTAACTTTGTTCCTAATAATTTAGTTACGATAAATGGTTATATTAGAGTAGTAGATTATGTAAGAGATGCTTTTAATGAACTTAAGAGTGATAGTTCAGTACTTGGTCTTAATATATATGCTTCTTCTGGATATAGATCTTATAGTGATCAAAAATATATATATGATAATTATGTTAGAATGGATGGTAAGGAGAAAGCAGATACTTATTCTTCAAGAGCAGGTTACTCAGATCATCAGACTGGTCTTACTATTGATTTGAATACGGTGAATATATCTTTTGCGGGTACTAATGAGAGTAATTGGCTTAAGGATAACTGCTGGAAGTATGGTTTTATTATTAGATATCCTGAAGGTAAAGATAGTATTACAGGATATACTTATGAACCATGGCATATTAGATATGTTGGTAAAGAACTAGCTAAAACCTTATATAATAATGGTAACTGGTTATCTCTTGAGGAATACTTTGGTATTGATAGTAAATATAGTGATTAGATAAGTGATAATGATATTGCTTATCTTTTTTCTATGCACTATTAAGCCTTACTATGCAAGTCTTATTAGTGTTACTTTTAGCCTAGAGTAGTCTAAAAGTAAATACTTTGTATCTATTATATATAAGAGAGAAGTATATATTTAGTCCTTATAAAATAGGAATATTTTGTCTATTTTGTGGTTAAAAAATGTTTATTTAGTTAAAATGTAAAGTGAAATGTCAAAAAAGTTGAAAAATTGTTCTTTTTTTACTTGATTTTAATAAAATAATAGGGTATAATTGTAGAAGTGTGACTGGCTTAGATGTGCGAAGTTGCTGATACACCAGGTTAAGTTGTCAAATAAAATAAAGGTATATCAGGTAATTCGTTCGGAGCTATGCCTATACAAGATATAGACGAAGGGAGGACAACTATGGCAAAAGAAGTAGTGAGAATCAAATTAAAATCTTACGACCATAGAGTTCTTGATAATGCAGCTGCTAAAATAGTAGCTACAGTTAAGAGAACTGGTGGTGAGGTATCTGGTCCTGTACCATTACCAACTGAAATTGAAAAAATAACAATTTTAAGAGCGGTACATAAGTACAAGGATTCAAGAGAGCAATTTGAAAAGAGAACTCACAAGAGACTAATCGACATCAATAACCCAAGTAAAGAAACTATTGAAGCACTTGCTCATTTAGATTTACCTAGTGGTGTTGATATACAAATTAAAAAATAATATAGGAGGAAAAAATGAAAGGAATCTTAGGAAGAAAAAAAGGGATGACTGAAGTATTTACTGCTGATGGAAAACTTATTCCTGTAACTGTTATTGAAGTTGAAGACAATGTTGTATCTCAGATTAAGACTAAAGAATCTGATGGATATGATGCTATACAACTTGCTACAGTAGAGAAGAAAGCTTCTAGAAGTAATAAACCAGAAACAGGTCATTTGAAAAAAGCTAATACTACCCCTAAGCGCTTCTTGAAGGAAATTAGAGGTGCAAGTGTTAGTGAGTATGCTTTAGGAGATGTTCTTAAGGCTGATACTTTTGCTGCAGGAGAAATGGTAGATGTTACCGGCACTTCTAAAGGTAAAGGTTTTCAAGGTGTTATTAAAAGACACAATCAAAGTAGAGGACCTATGACTCATGGATCTCAATACCATAGAGGAGTAGGATCAATGGGTACACTATTACCTATGAGAGTTTTACCAGGAAAGAAATTACCTGGACATATGGGTCATGAACAAGTAACTATTCAAAATCTTGAAGTTATTAGTGTTGACCTAGAAAATAATGTTATCTTAATTAAGGGAAGCGTTCCTGGACCTAAAAACTCTTTAGTACTTGTTAGAACTTCAGTTAAGACTGGTGATAAAGTAAATGAACCAGTAGAATTAATCGTTTATGAAGAAGGTAAGACTTCTGAAGAAGTAGTTGAAGAAACTATGGAAACTATTAACGAAGAATTAGCTGCTGAAGAAGCTAACATAGAAGAATCACAAGAAACTACTGAATAGTTAGTACTATAAAAATATTAAAAAGTTGTTTGTGATGATAAAGGAGGAAATTATGTCTAAGAAAATAGATGTTTTAAGTCTAAAAGGCGAAAAGGTAAAGGATATAAAATTAGAAGATAACATATTTAACATTGAACCTAACGATGCAGTTGTTAAAGATGCAATAGTAGCTGCAATGGCAGGAGCAAGACAAGGAACTGCTAGTGTTAAGACAAGAGCAGAAGTATCTGGTGGTGGAAGAAAGCCATACAGACAAAAAGGAACTGGTAATGCGAGACAAGGTAGTATCAGAGCTACTCAATACCGTCATGGTGGTATAGCATTTGGACCAGTACCAAGAGATTATTCAAAGAAAATGAATAAGAAAGAAAAGAGATTAGCACTTAAGAGTGCATTATCTTACAAAGTATTAGATAAAGAATTAGTAGTAGTAGATGCTATTAAGTTCGATACTAATAAAACTAAAGAAATGACTAATTTATTAGAAGTTTTAGGATTAACTAATCATAAAGTTCTAGTATGTGTTAAAGAACTTACTGACAATGTATGTTTAGCCGCTAGAAACTTAGCTAATGTTAAGGTAGTAATGCCTAATGAAGTTAATACTTATGATTTAGTATCATCTGATAACTTACTTATTGAAGAAGAAGCATTAACTGCTTTAGAGGAGGTGCTTAAATAATGAATAGTTATTTAGATATAATCTTAGCACCAATTATTACTGAAAAATCAGCAGGAATGGAAGCTGAAGGCAAATATGCTTTCAAAGTAGCTAATACTGCTAATAAAACAGAAATAAAACAAGCTATTGAAAAGAAATTTAATGTTAAAGTAATGGCTGTAAATATTACAAATTCTCATCCTAAAAAGAAGAGAGTTGGTAAATATACTGGTATGACTAGTAAATATAAAAAAGCCGTTGTAACTTTAAAGAAAGGCGATACTATTAGTTTCGACTAGTAAGGAGGAAATATAATGGCAATAAGAGTTTATAAACCAATGACTGCTGGTACAAGACAAAGATCTGTACTAACTAGTGAAGAAATTACTAAGACTACTCCTGAAAAAAGTTTAACAGTTACTAAGAAAAAGACTAATGGTAGAAATAATCAAGGTAAAATTACTGTTAGACACAGAGGTGGCGGAGTAAAAAGAAAATACAGATTAATCGACTTTAAGAGAAGAAAAGATGGAGTAACAGCTCTTGTATCTGCTATTGAATATGATCCAAATAGAAGTGCTAATATAGCATTAATCACTTATAAAGATGGTGAAAAAGCTTATATTATAGCTCCTAAAGGATTAACAGTAGGTACAGTAGTAGAATCTGGCGAGAATGTTGATATTAAAGTAGGAAATGCACTTCCTATAATGAATATTCCAGTAGGTACTGTTATTCATAATATTGAATTAAAACCTGGTAAGGGTGCAGCTTTAGCAAGAAGTGCTGGAGCAAGTGCTCAAATACTTGGTAGAGAAGATAAATATGTATTAATAAGATTAAGTAGTGGTGAAACAAGAAAGATTTTAGGTACTTGTAGAGCTACTATCGGTGTAGTAGGAAATGAAGACTACTCTCTAGTTAAGATTGGTAAAGCAGGAAGAACTAGACATAAAGGATTCAGACCTACAGTACGTGGTTCTGTTATGAACCCTAATGATCACCCACATGGTGGTGGTGAAGGTAGAGCTCCAATTGGTAGATCAGGACCAATGACTCCTTGGGGTAAACCAGCTCTAGGATATAAGACTAGAAAGAATAAGAAAGCGTCAGATAAGTATATCGTGTCTAGACGTAAGAAATAAAGAAAGGAAGATTTAAATGGCTAGAAGTATTAAAAAAGGACCTTATGTCTTTGAAAGATTATTAAAAAGAGTAAGAGCATTAAACGAATCTGGTAAGAAGGAAGTTATTAAAACTTGGTCTCGTCGTTCAACAATCTATCCTGAATTTATTGGTCATACTTTTGCAGTACATAACGGAAAAGAATTTATTCCAGTTTATGTTACAGAAGATATGGTTGGACACAAATTAGGTGAATTTTCTCTAACGGAGGACAAAAATGGAAAGAACTGAAGCTAAAGCAGTAGCAAAAACAGTTAGAATATCTCCTAGAAAGACTAGACTTATTATTGATTTAATAAGAGGTAAGAGTGTTGAAGAAGCAAGAGCTATTCTTGCTAACCAACCTCAAAGAGCATCTAGAGTTATTTCTAAAGTATTAGAAAGTGCTACAGCAAATGCTGTTAATAACTTTGGCATGAAGGAAGAAAATCTTTATGTTAAGACATGTTTCGTTGATGAAGCATTAGTAATTAAAAGAATTAAATTTGATTCAAGAGGTCGTACAGGAAGAAACGATCATAAGACAAGTCACATTACTATAATAGTGGCTGAGAAATAAGTGAGGAGGAGCGTTTAATGGGACAAAAAGTCAGTCCAACAGGACTTAGAATTGGTATCAATAAAGATTGGGAATCAAAATGGTATGCTGAAAAAGACTTTTCTAAATATTTATCAAACGATTATAAAATTCGTAAATATTTAAATAAGAAATTTAAGAATGCTGGTATTTCTAAAATTGTTATTGAAAGAAATCCTAAGAGAAATGAAGTCTTTATCTATGCTGCTAAACCTGGATTAATAATTGGTCAAAGTGGTACTGAAATTGAAAAGGTAAAGAAAGAAGTTTCAAAACTAGTTAAAGAAGACATTCAAATATCTGTTGTTGAAATAAAGAACCCAGATATGGTTGCACAAATAGTTGCAGATACAATTGCTCATAATATTGAAAACCGTGTTTCATTTAGAGTAGCTCAAAAGAAAGCTATTAGAAACACTATGAAAGCTGGAGCAAAAGGAATTAAAACATTAGTATCAGGAAGACTAGGAGGAGCTGATATTGCTCGTGGTGAAGGATATTCTGAAGGAACTATTCCTCTACATACAATAAGAGCTGATATTGACTATGCTACTAGTGAAGCAGATACTACTTATGGAAAAATAGGTGTAAAAGTATGGATCTATAAAGGTGAAATACTAGATAAGGGAGGTAATTCTCATGTTGATGCCAAAAAGAACTAAACATAGAAAAACTTTCCGTTTACCTTATGAAGGAAAGAGTAAAGGTAATACTGAACTTCATTTTGGAAGTTATGGTTTAATGGCAAAAGAAGGAGCTTGGATTACAGCTAATCAAATCGAAGCAGCCAGAATAGCTATGACTAGATATATGAAGAGAGGTGGTAAAGTTTGGATTAATATATTTCCTAACTTATCACTTACTAAGAAACCTCTAGAAACTAGACAAGGTAAAGGTAAAGGTAATCCAGAAGTATGGGTTGCAGTTGTTAAAGAAGGTAAAATTATGTTTGAAATAGATGGCGTAGATGAAGCTACTGCTAGAGAAGCATTAAGACTTGCTTCACATAAGTTACCTATCAAATGTAAGTTTGTAAAGAAAGAAGAAAGTGGTGAAATAAATGAAAACTAATGAACTTAGAAAATTAACCACAGAAGATTTAAATAAAAAAATCGCAGAATGTAAAGAAGAACTTTTCAATTTAAGAATGCAAAAGGCTACTGGTATGCTAGAAAAACCTTCTAGAATACATGAATTAAGAAAAGAAGTAGCAAGAATAAATACTATTCTTAATGAGAGAAGAGAAGGGTAAGTGAGGTGTAAGTTATGAAAGAAAGAAAAGAATTAATCGGTGTAGTTGTTTCAGATAAAGCTGATAAGACTATTACAGTTAAAGTTGAAACTTACAAGAAACATCCATTATATGGAAAAAGAGTTAAATATTCAAAGAAATATGCTGCTCACGATGAAAATAATATGGCACATGTTGGAGATAAAGTTCGCTTAGCCCAAACTAGACCATTATCTAAAACAAAGAGATATGAACTAGTAGAAGTAATAGAGAAAGCTGTTATTCTATAAGCTCTTTAGCTCGGAAGGAGGAAATAATATGGTACAACAAGAAACCCGCTTAAAAGTAGCGGATAACTGTGGAGCTCGTGAAGTATTAGTAATCAGAGTTCTAGGTGGAAGTAAAGTAAAAACAGGTAATATTGGAGATATAGTTGTATGTACAGTTAAGAAAGCTACTCCTAATGGTACTATAAAAGCAGGTAAAGTAGTAAAAGCCGTTATAGTAAGAACTAAAAGAGGAGTTAGAAGAGACGACGGAAGTTATATTAGATTTGATGATAACGCATGTGTTATTATTAAAGATGATAAGAGTCCAGTAGGTACACGTATTTTAGGTCCAGTAGCACGTGAACTTAGAGATAAAGAATTTACTAAGATTGTAAGTTTAGCTAAAGATGTGTTATAGGATGTAAGGAGGATATAATATGAAACTAAAAACTGGTGATAAAGTAGTAGTAGTTTCTGGTTCAAATAAAGGTAAGGAAGGAAAAATTACTAAGATATTAGATTCTAGAGTTATAGTAGAAGGTGTTAATATTGTTAAGAAGCACTTAAAACCTAAAAATAATAATGGTAATGGTGAAATAATTGAAACTGAAGCACCTATCCATGTATCTAATGTAATGTTAGTAGATCCTAAGACAAAGAAACCTACTAAGGTAAAAATAGACAAAGATAGTAAAGGCAAGAAGATTAGAATATCTAAAAAGTCTAATGAAAAAATAGATTAATTATTATAGGAGTGAACATCCTAATATAATTTAGAGATTTGGAAGGAGGGCGAGCTAGAATGAACCGCCTAAGAGAAAAATATATTAAAGAAGTTGTTCCAAGTTTAACAGAAAAGTATAATTATTCTACACCTATGTTAGTTCCTAAACTAGAAAAGATAGTTGTTAATATGGGAGTAGGAGATGCTACTGTTAATTCAAAAAATCTAGAAAATGCTGTAAATGAATTAGAAAAAATTACAGGACTTAAAGCTGTAGAAACTACCGCTAAAAAGTCAATAGCTTCATTCAAAGTAAGAGAAGGACATAAAATTGGTTGTAAAGTTACTCTAAGAGGAGAAAAGATGTATACTTTCTTAGATAAGTTAATATCTATCTCTTTACCTAGAGTTAGAGATTTTAGAGGACTTTCTCCAAAAAGTTTTGATGGAAGAGGAAATTATACAATCGGTATTAAAGAACAAATTATCTTCCCTGAAATTAATTTTGATGAAGTAGAAAAAGTTAGAGGTATGGATGTAGTATTAGTTACTACTGCTAAAACTAATGAAGAAGCATTTGATTTATTAAAAGAACTTGGAGTTCCTTTTAGGAAATAAAGAAGAGGAGACTAAGATGGCAAGAAAATCAATGATTGTTAAATCAGAAAGAGAACCTAAATTTAAGGTTAGAAAATACACTAGATGTAAAATTTGTGGAAGACCTCATGCAGTTCTTAAGAAATATGGAATTTGCCGTATTTGTTTTAGAGAACTTGCTTACAAAGGTCAAATACCTGGTGTAAAGAAATCAAGTTGGTAAACCCAAAAATTAAAAGAAGGAGGGATTAATAATGACAGATCCAATCGCAGATATGCTTACAAGAATACGTAATGCTAATCAAAATAGAAGTGCCTCTTGTGAAATCCCAGCATCTAATATGAAAGAAGAAATTGCTAAAATTCTAAAGAATGAAGGATTTATAGAGGATTATAAAATTGAAGGCGAAACTGCTAATAAAATGATAACATTAACATATAAAAATAAAGAAAGAGTTATTACTGGACTTAAGAGAATTTCTAAACCTGGTCTAAGAGTATATGCTGGTGCTGATGAGCTTCCTACTGTACTTAATGGTCTTGGTATAGCAATTATCTCTACATCTAAAGGAATTATGACTGATAAAGAAGCTAGAAAGAATTCTTTAGGTGGAGAAGTAATAGCTTATGTATGGTAAGGTGAGATAATGAGCCGTATTGGTAAAAGAGTTTTATCTATACCTGAGAATGTTAATGTTAATGTAGAAAATAATGTTGTTACTGTTAAAGGACCTAAAGGAGAACTTACTTTAGATCTAGTAAAGAACATTAGTGTTAAAGTAGTTGATAATACTGTAGTAGTTGAACCACTTAAAGATGATAAATTTACTCATGCTATGCATGGTACTACTAATGCTAACATTAAGAATATGATTGATGGTGTTAGTAATGGTTATAAGAAAGGATTAGAAATAGTTGGTGTTGGTTATAAGTTTAATGCTAGCGGCAATAAGCTTACTATATCAGCAGGATATTCTCATCCAGTAGTTATGGAAGTACCTAATGGTTTATCTGTAACTCAAATAAGTAATACTGAAATCGAAATATCAGGAATCGATAAGGTAAAAATTGGTGAATTTGCCGCTAATATAAGAAAAGTAAGAAGCCCAGAACCATATAAAGGTAAAGGTATTAAA
>OGFI01001418.1_pt1 | contig 11754 bp, 8 predicted proteins | sample 1570901 | NCBI WGS metagenome assembly OGFI01 (sample SAMEA2582018, study PRJEB24529) | metagenome | biome: Human gut stool | place: China | collected 2011 | reverse complement strand
ACACGACGCTCTTCCGATCTTGGGTATGCGGGCGTGTTCCCCATCTCGATTATTCTGGTAGAACCATTACTGGACAAATTCGCTGAAGATCTGAGTCATCGCGATTTTCTCGGCGCGCTTATGAATCTGGGGATTGAACGGTCTGTGCTCGGTGACATTCTGGTAAAGGATGGAAAGCGGGCATATATTTTCTGTCAGGAGAATATCGCTGCATATATTATGGAGCAACTGACAAAGATAAAACATACGAACGTGAAAACCTCTCTCGTGGAGGGTGAGATCGAGGATCTGAAGCCTGTACTTGAGGATATACACGTGATCGTCAGTGCACCGAGGTTTGATGCCATCGTTGCAGCCGTCACGAAATGCTCCCGCAACGAGACGCTGGATATATTCCGGGCGAAGAAAGTCACACGGAACGGCAGAATTGAGGAACGCAACAGTCTGGTCTTAAAAGATGGCGATAGTTTCTCGGTCCGCGGGTACGGAAAGTTCCGGTATTGCGGTGCCGGAAGTGAGACGCGAAAGGGCAGAGTGAATATTTATTTAAAGAAATATATTTAGGGGTTTCCGAATGGGAAAAGTCGTGATAAAATATGTGACAGTGAGGCTTTTGCCATGAAAAAGGGAGACAATGAGGCGAGAAGGATATGATCAGTAAGTACATTACAGAGAATGGAAAATTCAGACAGATTGATGAGTTTATGCCTGGTACATGGATCAATCTGACAGCGCCGACGCAGGACGAGAGTCTCGAGATTGCAAGAAGATATAATGTGGATCTCGCAGATATCCGGGCTGCACTGGACGATGAGGAGTCATCACGTGTGGATGTCAACGATGATTATGTTTTGATATTATTCGATATTCCTTCGGTTGAGATCCGGCACAACCAGGAGGCATATACAACCATCCCGCTGGGGGTTGTATGGACGGACGATGCAATTATCACGGTGTGTTCGGCGGAGACACCGGTGCTCAAGCATTTTATTGTCAATAATATACGAGATTTTACCACGAAGAAGCAGGTGCGTTTTACCTATCAGATTATGTACCGGACGAGCATGTTATATCAGTCGTATCTTCGGATTATTGACCGGCGCAGACTTGAGATGGAGGAACGTATGGGAGGCGCAACGGAGGATGCCGATATCGTCAACCTGCATGAGATGGAATCCAACCTGGTGTATTTTGATACATCGTTGCGTGCGAACCGGATGGTCGTGGACCGTCTGACACGGTATAGCGGAATCCGGAAATTCCCGGAGGATCAGGAATTGCTGGATGATGTGATTGTCGAGAATCTGCAGGCGATAGAGATGACGCAGATCTACCGGGATATCTTAAAGGGTACACGGGAATTGATGTCAACATTCATTGATAACCGTCTGAACAACATCATGAAGCTGTTGGCTGCGATTACGATCGTCATGTCCATACCGACGATTATATCGGGATTATATGGTATGAATGTAAATGGCAACGGTATGCCGTTTTCAAAGGAACCATGGGGATTTATGATTATATGTGTGCTTACACTTGTCATCTGTATTGTAGTGACAATTGTGCTGCGAAAGAAGAAGATGTTGTGATAGCTCCAGGTTGCAGGCAGACACAGAACTATGCAGGATGGCATGGGGATATAAGGGTTGAGATAGATTGAAAAATTTGAGATTTAAATTCGTTGTTGCAACGAGTCCGTTGTTCGTTGCCACGCATATTCCGCGTGCGAATTATATGATAAAACACAAAGAAAAATACACCGAACAGCAGCGGTATGATTTTGCGATGAAGATCGAGAATCATATGCGCAGACGCGCCCGTACCAAGACGGATGTATTTGGCAGGGAGAATCTGCCACAGGATGGCGGCTACATCATGTATGCCAACCATCAGGGGAAATACGATGCACTTGGTATCATGCTGGCACATCCGAAGCCATGTGCGATGTTGTGGGAAGAGAAATCCGCAGATCGTCTGGTGGCAAGACAGGTATGTGGTCTGGTGGAGGGAACCACGATATCGTTCGAGGATCCGAAGCAGCAGATCGGGGCGTTGAAGACGATTTCCGAGCGTGTGAAGGATGGAAAACCATATTTGATTTTCCCAGAGGGCGGTTATACGGATAATAAAAATGAGTTACAGGAATTTAAGTCCGGGTGTTTCTCGTGTTCGTTAAAATCCAAGACACCAATGGTTCCGGTTGTGATCTACGATTCGTGGAGGTCGATGGATACGAATACTTTTGAGAAGGTTCGGACACAGGTGCATTTTCTTCCACAGATTCCTTATGAAGAATATGGGAAGCTGCGGAAACCGGATGTATGTGAGTTGGTGAAGAAGAGAATACAGGAGAAGCTGGACGAATTAAAGGAAGCAGATCCGAGGAGATGAAAAACGTGAAGACAGGTATTGTATTAGAGGGCGGTGCGTTCCGCGGGCTTTTTACCGCAGGAGCATTGGACTGCCTGATGGATAATCAGATAGTATTTGATTATGTGGTAGGAGTATCTGCCGGCGCTGGAAACGCGGTTAATTATCTGGCAGGGCAAAAAGGCCGTACCAAATGGACAATTACAGCAAGCGGTGAAAATGCATATTATGGTGTCAAGCAGATGCGCAAAAGCAGGAAAATGCTTGATTTAGATCGTATGGTGATGGAGTTTTCGCACAAGCAGTACCCATTTGATTTTGAGAAATTCCTTGCGTCACCATCGGAAGTAGAACTCGTGGTGACAAACTGCGAGACTGGAAAAGCCGAATATATCGCAAAGACAGAGGATGAGAAGCGCATGCTGACGGCAGTCAAGGCATCGTGTTCAGTTCCTGTGCTGTGCAATCCGGTTGAATTAGATGGATTCCATTATATGGATGGAAGTCTGGCTGATTCGATTCCGGTGAAGCGTGCATTTGAGGTTGGATGTGACCGGGTTGTCTGTATTTTGACAAGAAAGCCAGAGGAAGCACCGACAAACTATGGAAAGATCCGCGTGCTGATGCGTACCTATAAGAAGAAATATCCGGCATTTTATGATACGTTGATGCGCAGACGTGAGATGTATGCGAAGCAGTTAGACAGGATCGACCGATACGAGAAGGAAGGAAAGCTTCTCGTGTTCCGTCCGGAGTTAGACAGCATCAGCAAGTTTGAGCAGGATAAAGAAAAGCAGGAAGCATTCTATCAGAATGGATATGATCTGATGGCAGCTAACCTGCAGAAGATGCAGGATTTCCTGCAGGGAAAATAATCAGCGTTTTTGGCTGTGTTTGTACCACAGATACATATACGCAACAAGCGGACTGTATTCTGGAAGCGGGATGATCCCAAGAGATTCGTATACCTCTTTGCTGTCATAATCAGTAGAATATGCAGAGATTCCGGTCAGATAGACCGGGATCTTTTTTTGTGCCGCCTGTTCGGCGAGTGCAAGCAGAGATGGATTTTTCGTATTGATCGTACCGGAGTGGTAAGCGTGGATCAACACTACGCATGCATTGTCCGGCAGATAATACTGCATACCCGGCATAGACTGGAAGAAGCATACTGGGCAGGATGTATCGAAGTGGACGGATGTTTGCCGCAGGTCGGAAAACTCCTGAAGGACAGGTGCAACTGCATCCGCATATTCGTTATATGGACGTTCGTACAAGCTATCGTCAAACGGATAATGGTTGTAGATACCGAGCGCATTGTAGATCTTCGGCGTACTTCCGGTGTTACAGTAGGCGATGCCGACGGCTGTTGGCAAAGTTGGGGAAGTGATATAATCAACGGCAGCGGTAAAGTTCGTCAGTCCATTTGCACGCGGATCATCTAAGATATAATTGCTTGACACGAGCAGGATTGGAACCTTTGCATAGGCAAAGCACATACCAAGCGCCGCGGCGGTAAAAGGAAGCGTATCCGTGCCATGCGTCACAATGATGCCGTCAATATCCTTTGTGAGCTGCTCCCGGATGCAGGAGATAAGCAGGTTCAGATGCGAACCATCCATATACTCACTCAGGGTTGTATAAGGAGCTTCCGTCTGAAAGTGCGGGATGGCTGCTCCTTTTTTCTTTTGCTCGGTCTCATACATTGCCAGCAGTCGATATGGCATCTGTGTATCGGTGGAGACAAAGTTCTGCTGTACGGACGAACCAATCGTGCCGCCGGTGAAGATAACTGTGATATTCATAGAATTACTCCGTTTCATTTTCCTTTAGTTTTAACATGATATTCGAGATAAATTCATGTTGTTCGGTATAAAAATTCGAGGAACCGTGGTATTTTTGCGTCGTAGCCTGAATCGAGGCAAGACCGATACCGCTTTTCCGCTCCTTGGTGGAGATGTATTTTCCGTTCCGTGTGCAGACATTGCCGTCAAAGCTGTTTACCATTGTGATATACAGGTGCCCCGGGGTGTCGAGATCCGCGGATAAGCGGATGAAACGGGCATCGGTCCGGACATGGCGGCATGCGGTGACTGCGTTATCAAGCAGATTGCCGAAGATCAGGCACAGGTCAATATCCGAGATCGCTATCTCCTTTGGAATAACAACCTGCAGCTTCGTCCGGATGCCATAGCTTTGGGCGATATCGATATAATAATGAATCGTTGCGTTGACCACGGGGTTGTCACAATAGGTGGCAGGTGCCTGTACATTCGATATCTCGGAAGAATAGTTGGAGATATATTCCTGTAATTTCTCATACTGGCCGGTCTGGGAAAGTTCGTTCAATACTGCAATCGTATGCTTGAAATCGTGCCGGATACGGCGTGTCTCATCCAGATATGCCTGCATTTTCTCATACTGATCTGCCTGAAGCTGGTACATCAGGGCGGTGGAATCTGCTTCGATCTTCCGGGAGGTCGTGACGGCGATGATGTACAACAGGGACTGGAACAACATGAAGAACAGGAACAGCACACCTTCAATCACCATTGCGATCTGGAAGATCCGCCCGACGCGGATGTTGGCATAATCAATCGGAATCATGTAGATGTTGCAAAAGGAGATGATTGCGGGAACCATCCACGCGATTCTCCAGAATAATGTCGTGTTGAAATTCTCAAACAGCCATCGGAATTTGTGCCGCATGCGGAGCAACACAAACATAATGAGGAGACTGACCGCATATTGTATGATCAGACCGGGCACGGAGGCATCGTGTATGTTGGAATGCGGATCGATCCGCGCGATGATGTAATAGTTCATGATGCAGCCGAAGGATAACGCAGCGGTTGCACATAAAAACATATAGAGTAATTTCAACTTCTCCAGTTTTACAGTCAAAAAATACGCAATCAGACAGATGCCAAGCAAAGGAAAGAAGAATATGTTTGTGTAGTAGGAGCCGGAAGAATCCACCCACGCCAGCATAAAACAGACTGCAACCATGCATGGCAGCAGCACCGGATAGAGCTTTCTCTGGGGAATGATGAGCCAGTCCGCAACAGGGATGATGCAAAGAAAGATGCCGGGGAGGATAATGCCGTATTCGGCGGCTCTGTAAACGAGGTTCCAGAAATTCATGAGAGTCCTCCTTTCGTCAATGCCTTCGTGCGCCGCTTAAACTGGTGAGCGATATAAGCCTGTGTGATGGCGGCTGCATTTTTCCTATGAATCGAAAATGTCGTGGAGTCGCACATGGTGCAGGAAGTGTTCTCCATATGCTGCACATAGTCCAGGTTGATGAGTATCCCCCGGTTGATGGTCAGAAACCGTTCGTCCTGTGTGAGGATGGATGCGGCTTCGCGAAATGGCATGCGGCAACGGAACACATCGCGCCCCTGAATCTGCAGATAGTTGGAATCCGAGGTGATATAGCGGATGTCAGAATATAAAACCGGAATCTGCTTCCGGTCTATCGAGATTGAAAATACCTGTGTGTCAGTCTCTTCTTCCTGCGTGATCGCCAGCTCGTCGAACAGCCGGGCGATCATCTCCCCGGTTACGGGTTTTTCGAGATAATCAAATGCATGCACCCGGAATGCATCTGCCCGATGTTCCGGACTGCTGGTCAGGAACACGATAGGTGTCCGGGGAGCAATCCTGCGGAATTCTGCCGCCAGATCAATTCCGGTTGTATCCTGTAAATAAATATCAAAGATAACAAAAGAATATGAGATCTGTGCGCAGGCGGAAAGAAATGCGGCAGATGTCGCGAAGCGGTCACAGGCGATTGCAACATCGTGCGTGCGGCTGTAATCCATAATGGTTTTATATAATTTCTGTAATTCTTCCGGATTGTCATCCACGATGGCAAGGTTCATATTCATTTCCTCTCTGATGAATGGTTAAATTGTAATTTTTAACATTGTAACACAATTTCCTATAGGAATCTATGCATCCAAATGACATTTCGTCCCAGAAAAATGCATTTCGTCCCAGAAGGGTTGACGTGCCCACAAAGGTATGGTAAAGAAAAAGAATGAAAAAAATGTAAAGAGGATAATATTTGGGACAGGAAAGTCCTAGGTAGTAGGAGGAGAGAAAATGAAAGTAAGAGAGAAGTTAATGCGGAAGGTGATGGCAGTTGTAATCGCAGCAGCCACAATTTTTTCGATAAGCGGAGGGACGAAGGTTGTGCCGGTCAAGGCTGCGGGAGAAGTGGCGGAGGTAATTGATGATACTGGAATGAGGATAGCGGGATATACAACGTTTGAAGCAGCGGCGAGCCATGTATATAATAATTATACAATCAAGATGCTGGCAGACGCAACGGAGACCTGTTCTGTTGATATTGGAAACAAAAATCTTACGATTGATTTGAATGGCAAGAATTTGACGATTACGCGGATTTCCACTATGAATGCATTGACGATAAAAAATGGAAGTATGTCAGCGGAAATTGATAATGCAAATGTTGGAAATGATCCAGTGTTGACATTGAATGATGTAAAACTAACGATATCACATCTTTACTGGGGTACTAATGGTGGTGTTGCATTGGAAGGAACAAGTCAGGTGGATATGGTTGGTAACTATTGCTGGTTTGAGAAGCTAACAATGCAGGAAAGTTGTGTGTTTAAGGTTGGAACAAACGCATATATCAGTAATTATGGTAATGTCCCAAATGGTTTAGATGTAAAAGAATTTCTGCCAGAAGGGTATAGTTTTAATGCAACGGGAACAAGAATCTTGGACCAACGGGGGAATGCGGCAAGCAATTATGTACTTCGTTATCGCAGGCTTACCGATTCACAGCTTACCGTTACACTCAATCCGGATACATATGTCTATGATGGCAATGAAAAAAAACCTGCCGTGACAGTAACCTATGACGGACAGACACTGACAGAGAACACAAGCTATACACTGACTTATGCCGATAACAAAAATGCGGGAACAGCGAGTGTCACAATCGACGGAATAAATAGTTTACATGGACAAATTGTGAAAAACTTCACCATCCAAAAGGCAAATCAGAATGCACCGACGGGATTGACACCGACGGCAGAAACAATTGATGGAAAAAATGATGGTCAGATTGCCAATCTGGCAACGACGATGGAATATAGTGTTGATCAGACAAGCTGGACCGCCTGCACAGGCACGACGCTGACGCAGCTTTCCGATGGCGATTATTACGTAAGATATAAGGAAACAAACAATTACTATGCGTCGCCATCTACCAAGGTAGTTGTTGAAAAGGGCGTGGCTCCATCCACAACAGGCGAGCAGACGACGACAGAAGGAACGACAACAACAGAAAATCAGACGACAGGTGAGCAGGCAACCACACAGCAGACATTCGTGGAACAGCCGGATGGAGCAACTACACAGGCAGGTGCCCCGAAGACAACAGAGACAAGCAAGAAAACGGATAAAACGGTTTCCACCGGAGATGCATATCCGATAGCGATTATGATTACGCTTATGCTTGGCGCAGGCGTCGGTATCACAGGTATGATCCGAAGAAGAAAAGAAAAATAGTTAATTGTGCAATTCATACACATGAGAGCAGGATGGAAGTCCTGCTCTTTTTTCGGAAGTAAATCATGTGGTATAGTGAAGTGAGCGCGATATATGACCGGAGCCCATGCGATGGGCGTGGGAGGAAGAAAGTAAGCAGAAAAACCAGGATTGAAAATAGAGGTGCATAGCGGGAACGGAAATAAATTTACAATTTCCGTATGAAATGGTATAAATAAAGAAGATTTTACAGATTGGAAATGCGTATGGAAGAATATGTGATCAAAAATCAAAAAAAGCTCCGGCTGGGCATCACGACAGGAACGTGCAGTGCAGCGGCGGCACAGGCAGCAGCGATACAGCTTCTGCTTGGGGTAGAAAGCCATGCGGTAACCTTGCGCACACCAAAGGGGATGACGGTTTCCGTTCCGGTGTATCTTTTGGAGGCGGATGCAGACAGGGTAAGCTATAAGGTTGTGAAGGACAGCGGCGATGATCCGGATGTGACAAACGGCACGGATGTCTGTGTGACGGTGGCGTATGCGAAGCAGCGTGTGCGAGAGTGGATAGATGGAAGCCAAGACAGGTCCTGCGCATTTACCAGCGAATCATTTCCGTATCTGATATTAGATGGAGGAATCGGCATCGGGCGTGTCACGAAAGAAGGCCTGGAACAGGCAGTCGGACAGGCGGCAATTAATCGTGTACCGCGGCAGATGATATTTGCGGCGGTGGCAGATGTGTGCGAGAAAGCAAATGTCAGTGAGCCATTGCACATCACGGTTTGGATGCCAGAGGGCGAGGCTCTGGCGAAGCGCACATTTAACCCGAAGCTTGGCATCGAGGGCGGCCTGTCGGTGCTAGGAACAAGCGGAATCTTAGAGCCGATGAGTGAGCAGGCGATTGTGGCAACGATCGAGACGGAGATCCGGCAGTTGCATGCGGTCGGCGAAGAGAAAATATTAGTCACACCGGGAAACTATGGACAGGCGTATGCGTCTGAATATTTGAAACTTGATCTGACAAAGAGCGTCAAGTCAAGCAATTATATCGGTGATACGATTGACCTTGCAATCTCATATGGCATGAAGGATTTCTTGCTGGTTGGAAATATCGGAAAGCTGGTGAAGCTGGCGGCAGGAATTTTCAACACACATTCCAAGGTGGCAGATGGACGAGGAGAAATCTTCGCGGTGCATGCAGCGATGGCGGGCGCCGAAGCGAAGGTGGTACAGGAAATCTACGACTGTATCAATACCGATCGGATGTTGGATGTGTTGGAACGAGAAGGCTTGCGGGAAGTGGTGATGCAGAGTATCCTTGCGGCGATCGAGAAGCATGTCGCAGGCAGAGTCGGCGATACGATGCGGTTTGGAGTTATTGTATTTTCGGAGAAGTATGGATATCTGGGGCAGACGAGTGATGCGGAAAGAGAGTTAAATAAATGGTACATTTTGTAGGAGCGGGTCCCGGTGCGTGTGATCTGATCACTGTGCGGGGCATGAATCGAATCAAGGAAGCGGACGTGATTATCTATGCGGGTTCGCTTGTAAATCCAGAGCTGCTTTCCTATGCAAAGGCGGATTGCAAGATCTATAACAGTGCGCATATGACACTCGATGCGGTTGTGGATGTGATGCGGGAAGCAGAGGCAGCAGGTAAAGGGACGGTGCGCCTGCATACGGGCGATCCGTCGGTGTATGGGGCAATCCGCGAGCAGATGGATCTGCTGGATGAATATGGAATTGCATATGATGTGTGCCCGGGGGTGAGTGCGGTGTTCGGTGCCGCGGCGTCGCTGGCGTGTGAGTATACGCTGCCTGATGTGACGCAGACCTTGATTCTGACAAGAGCAGAAGGGAAAACGCCAGTGCCGGAGAAGGAAAATCTGCGGAGTCTGGCGGCACATCGCGCCAGTCTAGTGTTGTATCTGTCGTCCGGGCTTGCAAGAAAGGTCGTGTATAAGGCAACGTGGCCGGAAGAGAAAATCATCCGCACGACACTGGCAAAGCTTCCGGAAGATATGGAAGCTGCGGGAATTACGAAGACGGCACTGATCATCGTATCTCCGGCACTTGGAAGTATCTATGAGAAATCAAAGCTCTATGACGCAGCATTTGCAACGGAATACCGCGGTGCGACGGAGATTGCCCTTCCGGCAGGGATCCGCCGCGTGCTGCTTATCACATGCAGTGTGCGTGGGTATGCAACAATGCAAAAATTGGCGAAGAAGCTGGAAAACATTTCTGGTGCAGAAATTATCACGAAAGTAAAATGCGAGGCGCTTCCTGAGGTTTCAATGAAGGAAACAGTGAAGGCATGTGTTGACGAATATTTTGAACAGGTGGACGCTATCGTGTTCGTAACAGCAAGTGGAATCGCGGTACGGAGTGTAGCGGAACACCTGACACACAAATCCAAAGATCCAGCAATCGTGTGCATGGACGAATGCAGCAAACACGTGATATCGTTGGTGAGCGGGCATGCCGGCGGGGCAAATGCACTCACACAGATGCTGGCGGATGTGATGTGGGCAACACCGGTTATTACGACGGCGACGGACGTGGAAGGACAGTTTTCTATCGATGATTATGCGCGGGAACATAATTTAGTTGTGACGGACTGGGCGAAGGCGAAGGCAATCAGCGCAGAGGTGCTGGCGACCGGGGCGAAGCCTGTGTGGGTGGATGAAGCAGAGGTTTCGCAGGAAGAAGAGAAGAACGCATGCGGGAATAGAATCGATGTTCGGAGATTAAAGATAGGTTCGTATCAGGTTATTGTAACTCCACGAGATATCCTGCCAGATGAGAAAATGTTGCAGCTTGTTCCACTCTGCATCGTAGCAGGAATTGGATGCAAGAAGGGAACATCTTCGGATAAAATCGAGCATGCGGTGCAGGATGCATTTGCGAAAGCAGGCTTGCGGATGGAAGCGTTATGTGCGGTGGCGAGCATTGATTTGAAGAAGGAAGAGGCTGGATTGCTTGAATTCTGCGAGACGCGGAAAGTGCCATTTGAGGCATATACGGCAGAAGAATTGCAGGCGGTGTCGGGGACGTTTTCCGCATCCGAGTTCGTGACAGGCGTGACAGGCGTGGATAATGTTTGTGAGCGCAGTGCAGTGAAATATGCAAGCGAGCATGGCGCGAATGATGGAGAGCTGTTGCTTCGCAAGCAGGCGCAGGATGGCGTGACGGTAGCACTGGCGTATGTGGGTGTAGCGAGTGGAAAGTAAGCAGAAAAACCCACGAAGTGTGTGTGAAAGCCGAGAAACGGGCGAAAAAAACCAAAATTGGAAGCTGAATCAGGGAAGTGGAGGGCAATTTGTGTGTAGCAAGTGAAAAACAAGCAGAAAAACCCACGAAGTGTGTGTGAAAGCCGAAAAACAAGTGAAAAAACCCAAAACCGGAAGCTGAATCAGGGAAGTGGGGGGCAATCTGTGTGTAGCGAGTAAAAAACAAGCGAAAAAACCCACGAAGTGTGTTTGAAAGCCGAAAAACGGACGAAAAAACCCAAAACCGGAAGCTGAACTGGGAAAACGGAAGCTAAAACAAGAAAGCGAAGAACAATACAATCCCGGAAGAACATGAAAAAAAGACAATAGAGCAACAATGGAGAGAAGCATGAATGCAGAGAGTAAGAAGGAATTATATATTGTCGGGCTTGGCCCCGGCGCGAGACAGAAGATGACGCAGGAAGCAATCGACGTCGTGGAAGCCTGCGAAGTGATTGCGGGATATAAGGTGTACATTGATTTGCTGAAACCGTATTACCCGGATAAGGAATATCTGGTGAATGGTATGAGGCAGGAGGTAGAACGATGTCGGCTGGCACTGGAAACTGCGGCAGGCGGAA
>OGFI01001410.1_pt1 | contig 11789 bp, 12 predicted proteins | sample 1570901 | NCBI WGS metagenome assembly OGFI01 (sample SAMEA2582018, study PRJEB24529) | metagenome | biome: Human gut stool | place: China | collected 2011 | reverse complement strand
TATCATGCTACCATTGCGCCGATCCGCGATATATGATAAACTCCTTTCGAGGAGGGATAAAATGCAACTTTTTATCATTGCTGCACTTCTTGGATTTATTTTCTTTGTCATTCAAGCAACTCAGAAGAAGCAGCCATCTACCGGAGCGCCAAAAACGGAAACCATTGAAGAGCTACCGAATGCGAATACCCCGCTGCCCATCGCCGGAGCCTACCAGAAGAAATGGCTTTTGACCTACAACGAAAAGGATGCCTTCAAGAAGATCAAAGCAGTCACCGATGAAATCAGCTGCTATACGTTTTCCAAGGTGAGGCTGCTTGATCTGCTTGAACCAGTGAAGGGAAACACGAAGTACAAAACGTATTTCTACAAGGTACAGGCGAAGCACGTTGGCTTCGTGATACTGGACGAAAAGCTCGTCGCCCGCTGTGTCGTCGAACTGGATGATGCCAGCCATGACGCCGAAGATCGGAAGAAACGCGACGTCTTTGTTGACGAGGTATTGCAGAGTGTCGGCTACCGGATCATTCACACACGCGCCATAACCGAAGAGGTCCAGCAACAGATACGAGAGATAATGAAAACTTAATCCACTATGTAACACAGTTTTGCTGCAGCGCCAGCGCGCCGGCGTCAAAAACTGTGTTACGCTTTTCTCCGAACAGTCTTTCAACCTTTTGACACAGCACATCAAATTTGTGCTGCTTGATAAGCTGCTGGTACTTCGGATTCGGTGCGGTCTCCCGCTCCTGTATCATGCGCTCGAACTCATAGAGGCCGTACATCTGAATGCAGGCATCAATGGCGTTTCCGGCCTGATTGACTACATACCGCTTACAGCGCTCCTCGTTGTACTCCATACCGGGCGCAGTATAAATGCTGATCCGCTCGGCGTCCTCGACGAGGTTATACCAATAGTCCTTCATCGGCCAGCGCCATTTGTTGCTGTCGGTATCCGGCTCGACGTAGCGAAGGTAGTTGAGCAGCACACCGGCGAAGGCTTCGCCGATCGGCAGCGAAATCATACTGAACTGGATCGCACGGTCGTCACGCATCTGAATCTCGACACGGTTCCAATGCTCACCCTGCTTGCCACGTTCGGCAGCCTTATCATAAATGCGGATGAGTACCTTGCTTTGCGGGCTTCCGATCTGAATGCTTGTGCCTTTGGAGCTGACGAGGCATTCCCAATAGTCGGACTTGCTGACGTACATTCCGCATTGCGTATCCTGCGAGACTTCACCGATGTCCAGTATACCGGAATGGTCGTCATAGGCCACGTCAAGGCGGGTGATCTTCAAAGCAAAAGAGCGGATGAAGTCAAGGAGCTTCTGCCACTTTTTCATAGCGTCGGTTTCCAGCGTGGAGAGTGTTTCAAAGGTGCGGCAGCCTTGACCGGACATTTCACACCAGACGCCCATATCAGGACGGCCGTTGTAGTGGATGGAAATGCAGGAAAAGTATTTGCGGTCCTGGTAACCCTTTGCGCCTTTGGTGTTCGTCCACGGCACATGGGAAAGGCCAAGCGCGTCAATGATCTGCTCAGGTGTATGTATTTTTGAGGTAAACGACAACCAGTCGTATAGAACGATATTATCCGCTTTGCTATCCATAAAGAGTGCCCCCATGCCTCTTTTGTAGGTAGTGCCCCCCTGTTAGCGGGGGGGGCACGCCGGAGGGAGCTACCCTCCGGCGCTTTCTCGGGATCTGAAACTTACAGGGAGATGGACTCCAACGAGACGACTTCGCCGGTGGAAACGGCCATTGCGACACGCTTCTTTTCGTCAAAGAAGAGATTGCAGACCTCCATCGGATTGATGTTCTTCCACACGGCATCCGAGGCGCATTTGAGCTTCTGCGCCTTCAGGCCGCAGGCGGTGTAAGTATCCGACTTATAGGAGCTGACCGGCGAGAGGACAAAAAGCTGATAGTAAGGGCGCTGGACGTTGACTTTTTTGCCGTTGGCGTCCTCTTCCTCGGTATCCATTAGGCCCTGTGCCCAACCTACCACGAGGTATTCATTTTCCTTGAAGCTGTATTCGCTCATATAGAGCCTCTCTTTCTGCGCATATAGCGCTGCACAAAATCAGTCCGGACAGAGCAGCCGCAAGGGTGCCGTCCGGACTGTCCAATTTCATTGTAGAATCTGCCGGGTCAAAAAAAGTTTCAAAAGTCTTGAAAAAAATTGTTGACACGGCGAGGGGGATTTAGTATAATAACCCTTGCCGTTCGTAAGACGGCTTCGAGTGGGGAGCATAGCTCAGCTGGGAGAGCACCTGCCTTACAAGCAGGGGGTCACAGGTTCGAGCCCTGTTGTTCCCACCAAAATGTGGCCATGTAGTTCAGTTGGTTAGAACGCCGGCCTGTCACGCCGGAGGTCGAGGGTTCGAGTCCCTTCGTGGTCGCCACTCGCTGCTGTAGCTCAGTAGGTAGAGCGCATCCTTGGTAAGGATGAGGTCGGCAGTTCGAATCTGCCCAGCAGCTCCAACAAAACCCTGTAACCGCAATGGTTACGGGGTTTTGTGCATTTCTGACAAAGCATCAAAAACGCGGAAATTTGCTAAAAAGTCAGCTAAACTTTTTCTTTCTGCATCAAAGTTTGCTAATTGCAGAGGATAGCAATAAGCGCAATAACTGCTGAGAGAGGTCTGGATCTTCCTGTACTTTTGCGAGAAGATCTTGGGCCTCAACTTCTTTTTTTGCATGCCCCGCTGTTTGAGCATTGGTTGTGGGCGAATAGAAGCTTTCCTCTACCTTTTCGGATAGAGCGCGCTTTTCGCAGTCCTGCGCTTCATTGTAGTTGCTCATCAAAACTTCCGGGGACTGGCCGGCAGCCTCCGCGACCAGTTGGTAGTTATTATTCGACAAGCGTACCTTGTGCATCTGACCTGATTTGCGCAGCCCCTGAAACTCCAACATATCCTCTATCTTGAGCCGTCGCTGTGCATCCTTAAAGGCGTCACCGATTGATTTGGGTTCAATAGGTGATCCATCAGCAAAGCAGAGCAACAATCCCTGGTCCTGGTACTCACTACCGAAGACAGCCTTATTATCTGCAATCTCATCCAGGCGCCGTTGGATCTCCTCGACCAGCGGTGTTGTCAGGTAGAGCTTTCGGTAGCTTTCTTCTGTCTTCGGAGCCTTCAGGATGAGGCTGCTCTTTGAGGTTTTCTTCTTTTTAGGAAACACATGGATAATTTCTTCCCTCGGCAGCGTTGCCAGTGACTCATCGGAAACTCTTTGCAGTATGCGCTTGATCCAAAGGCTTTTGTCCTTTAGATCTATGAGGCTGGTGTCGATGCCGGCCACTTCACCGGCGCGCAAAGAGCATACGAAACCAATATGCACGGCCAAGTGAAGCATGGGATCATCTTCGATCAATTTGAGGAAATCATGGATCTGCTCTGGCTGCCAGTAGTTGCGCTTCCGATATTTCTCTGAAGGTGGGGCGACATCTGGGATCTCGGTCACATAGCGCCATTGCTTAGCAGTAGGGAAGCCAACCATGAGGACATTGAAAACCTTTTTAATGGTTGGGGAAGAGAGCCGCGGTACTTCCGACGGCTTCTTTTTGTATCCTTTGCTTCCTGAGCAGGGCTTCTGGCTGAGGTAATCCAGAAACAGGTCAATGTCCTCAGCGGTGATAGTGCTCATTACCCAGTTGCCGAAATAGGGATAGATGTGATTGTTCAAGTTGCTGACGTAGCTGTCATATGTGTTTGGGGAGAAACGCTTTTTCCGTGCATAGAAGGGGAGGAAGCGTTCCATAAAGTGCTTGAAGGTCTGATGCGTGTTGTCTTCCTTCGTTGACGGCATTGGGACATTTGGAAGACCTGCGTTTGCCTGAGCAAGCTCACGCTGCGTCTTTTCAATAGCTCTTCTGCGCTTATAGTCCAGTACCGCCAGTCGGATATCGTCATACCGCTTCTCTTTTTGCAATAGTTCAATATAGGCCTTCCGCTGTATAGCTTCCAGCTCGGTTTCGTAGGTCTCCCAATGCTGTTTGCTCTTACCGTCATCGGTGCGATAGAGGTAAATAATGTTATGGGAGGATCCACGGACCTGATATGTTGCCATGTAATGATCGTCCTTTCGTTGGCGCGATTAGGAAACGCTCGTCTGCCCATCGAGCCATCTGTCAAACGACTCTTTATGGACGCGCAGGCAGCGTTTGCCCAGCCGAATTACCTTAAATTCAGTTGTGCGCTCGCAGAGATAATATGCAGTGCGAACGCTCACACCAAGGATCCGGGCCACTTGCTCAGCGGTATAAGTTCGCTGAGAATCATTGCTGCAAATCGTGTTTTCCATAGTGAACTCCTTTGCAGCTTGGCAACCTGTTTGATTGTGTCTACACCCTCCCTTCGCCAAAATAGCAAGTAAGTTCATTGTAGCACACCATATGCAGATAGCCAAGCGATTTTAGATAAGGTGGTAATTCTAAGTACAGCAGGCGGCAGTTGGCTAAACTGCTCCACGGGTGAACACCCCCAGGCTCCTCTGGCTCCTTCGCAGCTCGCTACATGGCTCCACTGAGACTGCATTGAAGAAGGTGTATCATCATCGGGCATATGGATCATGGCCGCAAGTTGCCATAGCTTGCTTGTCCGCTATCTCGCTCGCCTATATAATATAAATGTATAGGGTCGTGGCGTAGTCATTACGCACGGCTGCCCCTTCCGGGCCATATGCTTAACGTGCCTGCCGGCGATATAAGGCAGTGGAAGCCTGTTTTTCAAGGTACAGATGATACCTTCCCGAAGACGCATTTTCGTCTTTCACTCCCTATCCCGATATGCAGAACATGAATTGCCCAGCAAAAGATGAAATTTTGAGAAAAAGTTGTGGATCAGTGGAACGCACTTTGAAAATTTGATTTCCATATTGACCCACACAACAGCAAAGCGGACGGTACAAACCGTCCGCTTTGCTGCGCGATTATTACTATTTTACGGTTACACCGTACTCTCTGAAAAAATAGCATCCCCTGATTTGTTCCCTTGCTTCATCGGTGATGCGAATGTCCAAGCGCCGTTGCTCGTCCCCAGACTTTAAGGTTAAGGGACGCGTCATTCCCCGGATTGTTGTCTTTAAATTCTCGAAATCTTGATACGAGTTCAGATCTTTGGTGGAAAACCACGGTCCGCAAACACCATTTTTCTCATACTGTACCTTTTTCGGATAGTGGAACTGAATGCCCATGAAATCCTCTGTTACCATGGTATAAGCGGTTGAGCAAAACAGTTTCCCGTCATCATACCTGCCGAGACCCAGACGGCCGGGAACAACTGCTACAACAGGTTCGTCAAATGTAGCCCTTTTATACTGTTTCCCATCTCGCAAACGTATTTCACCATATCGGCATCTTGCCAGATTCGATGTAATGCCGCGCCATAGGTCTAAACTGCATGTAGTTACTTTTTCACCACTACACAGTTGCTTATACGTTTCAGAATAAGCAGACAAGTACTCGCTCAATTCGGATTCAACGTAGTCGATTGGAACAGACGAGTTTATTATGATCAGATGGTAGGCTTCAAAAACCTCTTTTACCTGTTCTGGTGTCATCAAAAAACTAAACTTATTCCAGCCCTCTGTCCAGTATTTCGGGGGTAGTTTTTCACTTTGCCCGATTGCTCTTTTCAATAGATCTCCCATTGATTTCATGCTATCAATGCTCCTTTTTTGTTGCAAGGCAGATTTTAAACCGTCTTCTATGCAGGCTATTTGTCTTTATCTCCGTAAAGGTCAAACCGTTTTTAGCATATACCTCTTCGACCTGTTTTCTGATCTCAGGATTGATGCGGAAACGGAACATATCCGTCTTGGGCGCTGTCACAATGTTTTCCACTTCGGATTCCTCCTCACTTGATTGTTTTCTTGGTCATAGTATATCCGACGACATCAAAAAAGCCAAGCGAGATGTAGCAACATTGTTGCTACATCTCGCTTGGCTGTGTTTGCAGAGAAAATTTGAAAGCGGGGGCAAAATACTCAATCAAGCAAGTTGCGATAAAGGAAGGTCACGATCTGCCCACGGGTACAGGTGCTGTCAGGCGCAAATTCCGATGCGCTGACACCGTTGGTCACGCCCTGCTCCACCGCCCATGCAACAGCCTGAGCAAAATCAGCACTGGCAGGTACGTCGGTAAAACTGCTATTCACGGACATCTTAGGACTTCCAGCCAGCTTCCAAAGATATGTAACGGCAGCGGCTCTGGTACAAGGCGTGCTTCCACTGCCTTTGGTCATCAGATCCTTCTCGTTGGCCCAGCACAGTGCTTTGTAGAACGGACTGGTTTCTGCCACATCAGATGCGGGACAAGCGGCGTTGGAGTTGGGAGAACCGTTGGCGCGCCACAGGAATGTCAAGATCTGCGCCGTTGTGCATGTATTGCCGGGACTAAAGGTGGTTGCACTCGTTCCGTTGGTGATCCCCTCTTTTACAGCCCAGCCGATGGCGGCTCTAAAGGGAGAGTTATCCGCAACATCGGTAAAACCAAGGTCGGTTTTTTCGATCCATTTTGCGTAGACAGTTGTATCCCGATCAAGCTTTACTTCGCTGACGGCCTTAGTCAGTTCTTTGTCGGAGAACCATCCGGAAAAGGCGAAGCCAGCTCTGGTCGGCACATAAGAGGTCAGTTTGACCGGCTTACTGGTTTTCGCCGTGATCCCCGTGATCTCAGAGCCTCCGTTAGAGTCAAAGCTCAGTTCAGGAAGTCCGATCACACCCGTTCGGAACAGCGTGTTATCAAAAACGCCGTTCATATTGGGATCGTTCAAAATCGTATCATAAAGTTTTCCACGCTCTGTTGTCCAGACATTGCCGTTCAAACCTGCCCATTTCATGTATCCTTCCAGATAGTCCTTCTGGAGCTGCTTCCAGTTGCTATAGCGGCTGTAAAGCGTTTCGGCGGCAGGCTGTACCATTGCCAGTGCTTCCGCGTAGGTCACATATCCGGACAGATATCCCCACTGCGCCAGATGGCTTACGCGGCACAGATCCCATGTTGTATTCGATGCGATAAGTGCTTTGGCTTGAGCAAACAATCCTTCTCTGTTTGTGATGCCCCAATCCGTCGCCAGCGGCGTGCGGCCAAAGTCCGGGCCTGTGGTGTGGATCCGATCTGTAACCGCGCTCCCCACAGCCATCGCACCATAGCGTACTTTGCCGCCAAACAGAGTTGCTTCCTTGGGATTGTTTTCGTAGAGGAGCAGAGCGCCCATGCTGATTGCCCATTGCTCCAAATTAGAGCTTCCGGCTACAGACTTATCTTCCGTAATTTCAATCAGTTGCTTGTCCTTGCTTCGTGTAACGGTCTGTCCAAACCAATCTGCCAGATCGCCTACTGAGACATAGATCTGGTTACTTTCCATAAATGGCACCACTGTCAGCGTAGTCGCTGCTCCGTTGATGTAAGCAGTTTTGCTGTTAGGTGTAAGTGTGATCGTATCACCGGCCCGGGACACGATGGTTTGCCCAGAAGTTGTATTTTGCGCTACCACTGCACCCATCAGTTCCGCAAGGCGGCGCACCGGCACCATCACCTGATCGTTCCGGATGCAGGCCCCTGCCGTATCCATATAATCACTGCTGATCCGCACATGACCCGGATGAACCAGATCTCCGTCCAGCGTAACAAAAACAAGATCCTTGACTGCCTTCAATCCGGCAGTGGGAACACCGTTGGCGGCACCCCAATCCAAAAGCTCCGCCATGGTAAACTGCTCATACCCCAGCAGGTGCTCCACAGCACCAAAAAACCATTTCACATTGCCATCCGATGCGGTGGTAAGGTCGCAGCTGAGCATATTGAGGCGAGCATTCCATACATACGCCTGATAAACGGCAGCTTCATCGTTTGCCACCGCGTAATAACATGCCATTTCAAAAGCAGTGCTGGAGGGGACACGATTCCCCTTGGCCACGGCATTGAGAGCAAACTTCAGTTTGATCAGTCCTAACTCGAACTGGACGCTGGGAGAGGTAGACCGACTCAATGTTTCACATTCTTTATAATACGTTTTTCCGTATGCCGGTGCTTCTCCGCCGGATTGTGCGTAATTTCGCAGAGTGGTAATGGTGTTCCACATATCAGACTGATAAGCCGCGCCATCGGAGAAGGTCACATACTCGGACTTGTCGATCCACGAAGGGGCGGTGGCTGTCTGTGCTGCGGAAGCAGATGGGATCATAGTAAGGGAAAGTGCCAGACAAACCATGCAGGCAGTGACACGAGCGAAAATGCTTTGAAGCCGTAAAGTTTTCATTGTTGCCTCCTCTTATTATTTTTGAGTCTACAGCAGAATTTCAAGAAACGATCACGTGGAGAAAAAGCGGAGCAGCGCATTTTCATGAGCGCGCATGACGCTGCAAAAATGTGACCATTACCATTTCATACGAACACCTCCTAAATGTAACTTGAAGTCAATGTGTGTTATTGCCCAGGTTGCAAGGGTCCAATTCTCCATAGAACCACAGCGTAGATTTTATAGTTTTTCCATCAACAAGAAGTGTCTCTTCATATCCCATTTCTGTAAGGGCGGTGGTAATGCCACGCTTCGCAGTAAAGGAACTTCCTTTGTTGAGAGGAAGCCAACTTTGATCACTGTAGTTCCGCTTCCAGAAAGTCTCAAAATACTCTTGACTATAAAATATAACGATTTGGGACTCTCCAAGCAGCGGCTCGCAGAGAACGGCAACAACTCTGCAGAATGATAGATTCGTTGGTTTCGCCTGAATAAAACGCTGACATTGTTCCAGCCACGCTTTACAGAACGCTGTTTTGACCGTTCCCGCAGTACTTGGAGAGTTGAGCCATGTCCCACTGGGGACATGAAAATGCTCATACAATCTGTTTGATTCGCTTTCAAATGGTGTCAACCCGTCAATATCACGCAGGAGCTTTCTGAGTTTGCGCCTTTGTCCTCGAACCTTTTTCCTGTCGGAGCAGAAACTTCTCATATATGCAACTCCTATACCACGCACGCAATAGCCATACCGACATAGCGTCCTGGAGTGAGGATGTAATCCTGCTTTGCAATGTCCTGTGTTGTAACAACAGCGCAGAAGCCCTTTTCGTCCTCAAGTGTTCCGTCCACATAGGCGTTGTAGGTGTCAGCAATTTTCTTAATGTCTTCATCCGTCAGTTCACGCAGCTTCCGCGTGACCATAGTGCCGAGCTTCCGTGCGTCGATGAATAGCGTCTTGCCTTTCTGCTTTTTGTTCTTTGCAAGAAACCAGAGCGATACCGGAATCTGCGTCGTGTAGAAAAGCTGCGTTGGCATTGCGACGATACAGTCCACAAGGTCAGCGTTGATAATCATCAATCACCGTGCCAATTTCCGGCGTGTGAGCGGCAGCGGCAATCGCGCTCCATCGTGCATTCTCATGGACAAAGAAGATGTTTTCGGCAGTGTATTCGTCCTGGTCTTCAAATTCATCGCCTTCTTCAACCAGTTCCTTGTACTTTGCCTCGAAGCGATCAGAAATGTACTTCAAGAAAATCAATCCGAGAACGACGGACTTGTATTCGGATGCGTCGATGTTTCCGCGTAGGACGCAAGCCGCATCCCAGATTTGTTTTTCAAAGCCGATATTGCTTGTACTTCCAGCCATAGTTTTTTCTCCCTTACATTTTGTCTCTGTAAAAAGTTTATGGTTATACTCAAAATCCACTCAAAACGAGCGGGGCAACAATAATTCAGGTACTTCCATCCGGTATGATTTCCATAATATCCTCAACCCTACAATCCAACGCCGTACAGATCTTCAGAAGTATCTCCGTTGTGACATGGCCATTCCGCCCCATCTTGGTCACGGACGCTGGACTTATGCCCGCCTTTTCACACAGGTCTTTTTTCTTCATGTCCTTATTGATGAGTAGCTTCCAGAGTTTTTTATAACTCACAGACATAAAAATCTCCTCCGTACCGATATACAAAAATGCTCTGCCGCTTGGCAGAGCATTCGGTCTATTGCAGCCATACTGCCAAGGCCTATTCCAACACATGACAGCGTTGTTTACAATGATAGCATATTTGGTCAGAGAAAGCAAGAAAATGATAGATCCGCACAAATTCCGACTCCGTCAAATTTCTTTTTGCTCTGTGAAAGAAACAGTTGAACCTCTGAGCAGTCAGAGCTACAATGCCAACACCTCATAACGAGGACAAAGTGAACGGAGGTCAGATGATAAATTATGAATCAATCTCATTTCAGGACTATGAATCCATCACCGTTGATGAGCTGAAAGAGCAAACCAACAGTCTGTTAAATCTGGTAACAGAAGAACAGCGCCCGCTGCGCGTATTCATGAACGACGGCAAGGCTCTCCTGCTGTTCCCGCAGGATCTGCTCGCCCCAATCTGCGATTCTGACTTTCGCTTGATTCTGCTATCGGCAATGCGGTATGCGATGGGAAGAAACACATATATGCCCGTAGTAGTTGCCAATTATATCAAGCGTCACCGTCAGTTTCTGGATGGTAAGTTTCTCGTTTTGGCTACCGATGATATTCGCCGGCATCTTGAAGACTATGCAGAATATGATCCAAATGCAAATCTCTGGCACAACCTTTTAGATGCGCTCAAAGCAGAACAGGAGGAGCGTGCTACTCGTCAGGCAAGAAAAATCAGACCGTGTCCGGTCTGCGGGGAACCATTAGAGGTTACCAGCATTACTGACAACCGGCATTCACCTGGTGGCTTTGATGTGATAGCTCGCTGCCAAAATTGCCGCTCTAATTACAAGTGGTTCTGCGATAAGGGCGGCGGCGTCACAGATATGAAAGAGCATTTTTTCGGATAAGGCGAGCGTGAATCTCGGTAGGAAGCGCTCGGTATATCCCTTATCTATAGTGGCTCAACCTTTGAACTGCGCAGTATCTTCCGTAGAGTAGTCAAAACAAAAATGCACGCTCATATGAGTGGATGCTTTCCCGTATTCTGGTACGTTTTCCCTTAAAATGCCACTCAAATTATGGGAACGCGACGGCTATTAAGAGAGAACTAATTCAATTCAAAATAGCAGCGTTGCGTCAGCAGGTGTTACATGATCCTCGAAATCTGCATTGTATTCCTGCGATAACTACTAACGGATATACGAGGCAACTCTTGCGGGAAAGACAATTTTGTGGTTTTATATTCATGGGCATAGAGAGGGTAAAATACTATATCCGCGAGTTCGGCGCAAGCCATGTGGGTTCCTAATTTCACCCTCAAAGGCAACACGGTTAGAGTATGATTTTGTGACGCGAGTTGCAGAGAGGAGTTCTATCTCCAGAAAGCAAATGCGTGAGAGTATTCTTTGTCTATGGCGGCGCAAATTCTGCGCTGCCGGGGGCGTCCTCTTTGGTTACAGCGGTGCGATTTTGGAACGACTGAGAACCCCTTTTTATTGACTACTGCGGCGCAAAATATACACGTTTTATTCTGAAAATTGCCGCTGCGCTGAAAGCACTTTTTTGTGTGGTTGAAAACGGCGATTTCCTCAACCGCCTGCGGAACGTCCACCTTGAAAAGTCCGCCGCCACGGGCCTTTTCTGTGCCTGACGTTCACCTATGACTGCGAAAGTGCCTCTCAAGGTGCACCTTAGACTGCGGTTTCAAAACCTCGGAAAGCCCCGCACTGCGGGGCTTTGTGGCTGAGAGGTGCCCAATTACGGGCACCTCTCTTTATCTTGTGCTAAAATCGAACGGCCTTCACCGCCCAGAAAACCTTCCTGTAAAGTTCGGCTTTTCGCCCAAATCCACTTCCACGAATATCGCCAAAAAGTTACCGTCACAAC
>OGFI01001385.1_pt1 | contig 12015 bp, 10 predicted proteins | sample 1570901 | NCBI WGS metagenome assembly OGFI01 (sample SAMEA2582018, study PRJEB24529) | metagenome | biome: Human gut stool | place: China | collected 2011 | reverse complement strand
GTACAAGGAAATCATCATCTGTATCACCTGTTACAAGTCCGCATGAAATTCCGGCAACCATAGCCTTGATTGGAACACCTGCAGCCATAAGTGACATACATGATGCACATGTTGAAGCCATTGATGTAGAGCCGTTTGACTCAAATGTCTCAGATACGGCACGGATAGTATATGGGAACTCCTCAATGCTTGGAAGTACAGGAACGAGTGCCTTCTCAGCAAGTGCTCCGTGTCCAATCTCACGACGTCCCGGTCCTCGTGATACCTTTGTCTCTCCTACAGAGTATGCAGGGAAGTTATAGTGATGCATATATCTCTTTGTTGTGATATTTGCATCAAGTCCGTCGATTTTCTGAATCTCTGATAAAGGAGCAAGTGTTACAACATCACAAATCTGTGTCTGTCCACGGGTAAACATTGCAGAGCCGTGAACTCTAGGAATCAAATCAACCTCTGCTGCGAGTGGTCTGATCTGGTTGATTGCACGACCGTCCGGACGCTTGTGATCCTTTAAAATCATCTTTCTGACTGTCTTCTTCTGATACTGGTAAATAGCCTCTCCAAGAACTGCAAGGTACTCCTCATTGTCAGCGAAGGCTTCCTCTAACTGCTCTGTGATAGCTCTGATATTTTCCTCACGCTTCTGCTTCTCATCTGTGAATACTGCCTCCTCCATCTGCTCAGGAGTAACAATTTTCTTGATATCCTCAAACATCTGCTCAGGAATAGCACAGCTCTCATACTCATGCTTTGGCTTGCCAATCTCATCACGGATCTGATCCATGAATGCGATAACTGTCTGGTTGATATCGTGGCACTTATAGATTGCTTCAATCATCTGATCCTCAGGAATCTCATTGGCGCCTGCCTCAATCATGATGACCTTTTCCTTTGTAGAAGCAACTGTGAGCTGTAAATCTCCCTCATCCCACTGCTTCTGTGAAGGGTTTACGATAAACTCTCCATCAACAAGTCCCATCTGTGTCATGGCACATGGTCCGTCAAACGGAATATCTGAAATGTGAACAGCAAGAGCTGTACCGATCATTGCAACTATCTCAGGACGGCACTCAGGATCCACTGACATAACAAGGTTGTTTAATGTAACATCATTTCTGTAATCCTTTGGGAAAAGAGGTCTCATAGGACGGTCAATTACACGATCTGTAAGGATGGCGTTCTCAGATGCCTTTCCCTCACGCTTGTTAAAACCACCCGGAATTTTTCCTACAGAGTACATCTTCTCCTCAAACTCAACGCTGAGTGGGAAGAAATCCACACCGTCACGTGGCTTGTCAGATGCTGTAGCTGTTGAAAGAACTGTCGTATCACCATACTTGATAAAAACAGCTCCGTTTGCCTGAGCTGCTACTCTTCCGATATCTACAGTAAGAGTTCTGCCGGCAAGTTCCATTGAATAACTTTTGTACATATTAATTCTCCTTAAAATTCTTTTGCAGAAGTGTATTCCTCTTCCGAAACTACTAAACAATACATGTACTCTCATGCACTCTTTAGTGGTCTCGGCTTACTTCTGCTTTTCAAAAAACAATAATAAAAACAATAATAGAGCGGAATAATAGTTACTCCGCTCTAAAGAAAATACTATTTTCTGAGTCCTAAACGCTCGATAAGTGAACGATATCTCTCGATATCAATCTCCTTAAGGTATGCAAGTAATCCACGTCTCTGACCGATCATCTTTAACATTCCTCTTCTTGAGTGATGATCCTTTGGGTTCTGTTTGAAATGCTCAGTTAACTCTGCGATTCTTGCTGAAAGAATTGCAATCTGAACCTCTGGTGAACCTGTGTCATTTGGTGTTCTACCGTACTCTGCGATAATAGCCTGTTTCTTTTCCTTTGCGATCATTGTTGATCCTCCTTATATTATAATGCGCCCTGATAACTGTATGATGCTCAGCAATAGGTCGGAGTGTCCAACTACCGAACATGGGCAAAACCATACTTATGCAGTATAGCATAGTAAGCATTTGTTGTAAACTGTTTTTTATTAATCCGGCAAATATCTTGCGACACAAATCGGATTTCTGTAATATGCATTTGAAACCTTGATTCCATCACGCTTGTTGCTGGCATGTACAATCTGTCCGTTTCCGATATAAATTGCAACATGTGAGATACTCCTTCCACCTCCGTAGAAGAATAAATCTCCCGGCTTTGCTTCAGATGCACTGATTTTTGTGCCGTATGAAGGCTGTGCTCTTGATGAATGCGGTAATGAGATTCCATACTTTCCAAGAATTCTCATTGTGAAGCCTGAGCAGTCAACTCCCTTCTCAAGGCTTGTACCACCCCACACATATCTGTTTCCGACAAACTGTAACGCATACGATACAACAGATGCCCTTACATCTGATACACCGTCACCATACTTCACCTGCTCTATTGTCTTTGCTGTAGGAAGTGCCTGTGCCAGTGTCACATAATCCTGTGATATATATCCTACCGAATCATCCACACTTATCTCAACCCAGCCGTCAGCGACAGAATTAACCGTGAATGCCTCTGAATTTCCAACCTGCGAAAGCACCGCAGCCTCTGTTGACTTCTCTGCACGCACATTCAGTGTTTCCGTATTTACTGTGGCAACCGTCTTAATCTCCTGTTCTGCAATAGCCTCTGCCTCATCTCCCGTTACAAGATACTGCTTGTTTACATATCCTGTCACCTTGCCTGATGTGACCTTGTACCATTCTCCGGCATCCTCAAGAAGCTCACAGGCATTGTGATTGGTAAGTATTCCTATTACCTCGCTGTCTGTCGAAGCTTCCTGTCTGATATTTAAGTTTCCGCTGCTTATAACCGACATACCAAGATTTGTATAACCACAGGTCTGTGCGGCTGTCGGTGTCTGAGCTGCTTCATTTGCCTGCTCAGACTCCTGTGAAGCATCATCTGTCTGCGGTGTGCCCTGTGCAGATGCTGTTACAACATTGCTGTCATTTTGTGCAACAGAAAGCTCAGCTCCATAGTATGTGAGAGCAGATGTCGCTCCTGCTGTAAGAAGCTCCGTGGCATCTGCCGCCTCTGTCAGATCAAGTGCCACCCCTGCATTGACTGTTCTGTTTTCCTTTAATGATGCTCTGGCATCTACTGTGCTGCTTGAACTCATAGATACAGCACCTATGATAATAGCAAACGCTACAACGCCTGCTGCCTGTCCTAATTTTAATTTATTTTTCATATAGCCTCCAGTTCATGCTATCCATAATCCCATGTTTACGAGTATATCACAAATTGTTAAAATGTCAATATTTCTCCGTAATATTTCCGTAATATTTGTCATTTTTTCGTTATTTTGGGTAATTTTGCAAAAAAACAGCCACACTAGAATGTGTGACTGCCTGCATAATTGATTGTATAATTGATATCTGCACTCATCTGGCTCTTTAACGCTTCTATTGAATCAAACTTCATCTCAGGTCTTACGAACTTATGAAGCTCTACCATGATATCCTGTCCGTAAACATCCTGCCCAAAATCTATGATATATGTCTCTGCACCGATTGGATTTTTGCCCTCTATAGTAGGCTTGCATCCTATATTGGTTACACCAAGGTACCAGTTGTCCCTGACAAGAACTCTTGACATATACACTCCCTTTGGTGGAAGCAGCTTATCGTGCGGCACTGAAAGGTTTACCGTCGGAATGCCAATAGTCCTGCCCAGTGCTCTGCCATGCACTACTCTTCCTTTTATGAAAAAGGGATATCCCAGCAGTTCATTCGCCTTTTTAATATGTCCTGCCGCAATCTCCTCGCGGATATAGGTACTGCTTATATCCCTGTCTCCATCCTTTATCTTGTCCCCCACAATAAGATCGTATCCAAGCTCTCCTGCCATCGCAGAAAGCAGCCGATGGTCTCCTGCCCTGTTGTGCCCGAAACGGAAATCATCTCCGACAATGATACACTTGACATTAAGACTTTTAACTATCCATCTGACAAACGCATCCGCCTCCATCGTCATCACCTGTGGCACAAACGGACACTCTATCAGATAGTCAATACCTGATTTTTCAAACACATACTCTTTTTCATCGTTTGTGATTATAACCTTTGACTCAACGCCAAGTACCTCCGATTTGGGAGGAATGTCAAACGTAAATATGATGCGCTTGTAGCCATGCAGATTGCTCTGTTCAATTTGCTTTTCCATCAGAAATTCATGTCCTCGGTGAAGCCCGTCAAACTTTCCAAACGAGATGACGGACGGCTCCTTGACATGAAAATCCAGAGTTTTGCTTATATATTCCATAATATCTGTATACTATTCTATTCCATAAAAATCTTAACCGGCTTAAACTCACCGGTCTCATCAAGATACGAATACACACCGACAAATATACCCTCATGATTGTATACTCTGTATCTTATATCAGAGTCAGCACTGTGTTTTAAATAATCCGTAAGCACTGCCGGAATTTTATTTCCATTTCTGACAAGCTTATCAGCATCTGAAGCAGTATGCACTGCCGGCAGATTTTCGAATACTCCGTCAACAGGCATAACCATATCAAAGCAGCCTTCATCCACCTTTGACTGAATCTGTGAAAGTGTAAGTGCATGCTCTAAGTCAAAGCCTGCTACCCTTACTCTAAGCAGTGACTTCATGCAGCCATGGCAGCCCAGCCTCTCTCCGATGTCATTGCACAGCGTCCTGATATATGTGCCCTTTGAACAGTGCACCGTCATCGTAACCTCAGGCAAATCAATGCTTTCAACCTTGATATCAAACACCTCGATATCCCTGGCTTTTCTCTCTATAACCTTGCCCTCCCTGGCAAGCTCATAGAGCTTTTTCCCATTGACCTTTAGAGCCGAATACATTGGCGGCACCTGCTTTTGTCTGCCAATAAACTGTGATATTGCATCATACACCGCCTGCTCAGTCACATTGACCTTAGCCTGATTCAAGACCTGCCCTGAAATATCCTGTGTATCTGTCTCCTGTCCTAAAAGCAGCACCGCTTTATAGACCTTGTCCTTATCTGTCAAAAGGTCACACACTCTGGTTGCCTTTCCAAGGCAGACAGGAAGGACGCCCTCTGCATCAGGATCAAGTGTACCTGTATGACCAATCTTCTTCTGGTGGAATATGCCTCGAAGCTTTGCCACAACGTCAAAGCTTGTATAGCCCTTTTCCTTGTATACATTGATTATTCCATTAACCATCTGCCCAAGAATCTCTCCCTAAATATTATCCTTAATTGCCGTAAGGATGCGGTCTGTTGCCACCTCAAGCGGTCCTTCAATTGTAAATCCGGCGGCCTTTACATGTCCACCGCCGCCAAATACCGACGCAACCTTTGCCACATCGTAATCACCGTTTACGCGCAGGCTGCCCTTGTAGGTACCATCCTCATTTTCGTAGAGAAATACAGCAACCTTTATATCCTTTGTCACGCGCAGCTGATTTACAATGCCGTCGAGATGCTTAGGAAGTACCTTGTACTTTTCCATTTCAGCGCGCGATACTGCAGACAATATAACATCACCATTCAGATACAAAGCAGCATTCAAAAGCGCCTGCCCCATAATCTTGTTCTGAGCAAATGTCTTTGTATAAAATGTATCATCGATTATTCTTGAATAATCAATACCCATCTCCATCAGGGAGCCTGCTATATCCATAGTCTTTTTTGAAGTGCATGAATACTGGAACACGCCTGTATCATGCACCATGCCTGTGTAAATACACTCTGCTATCTGTATTGTGATGCGCTCCTTTGGCAGAAGCTCGAACACCAGCTCACAGGTCGAGCTAGCATCCGGAAAGATGTAATTTGCGTCTGCAAAGGCCCCGTTTGTAACATGATGATCTATGCAAAGTGTCCTTTTTGCAGACTCAAAATACTTAGCCGCATTTCCCAGTCTGCCTGTGTCACTGCAGTCACATGCTATGAACAGATCGTATACGGTATCATCTGCATAGCTGCTGTCAATCTCATCTGCTCTTTGCATAAACTTAAAAATGTTCGGGCTTGGCTCTAAATAAAGCCTTGCATTTATATCAGGATAATAATCCTTTATGTAGTTGTATACCGCAAGCGTTGAGCCGACACAGTCGCCATCCGGTCTCACATGACCGGAAACGGCAACTGATTGTGCATCCTTTAAAATAGAATCAATCTCTGTCATAATCAATCCTCTTGTTAATCCTCTTTGAGATTTTTTGTTACTTCATCAATCTTTTTAGACATCTCAACACCATACTCTATAGACTGGTCTATGATAAATGTAATAGCCGGTGTGTTTCTCAAATTGATGTTCTTTGCGAGAGTTCTGCGTATATATCCCTCCGCTGACTTAAGTCCTGCAAGTGTATCAGCCTGTGATTTCTTGTCACCAAGCACACTGATATAAGCCTTTGCTGTCTTTAAATCAGGTGCCACCTCGACAGCAACAACACTTGTCATGGGATTGATACGCGGATCCTTTATCTCACCGCGTATGATATTTGACAGTTCACGCATTACCTCTTCGTTGATACGAATATTTTTTATGCTGTTCTTTCTCATATAATCCCGCTTTCTTTTTATATTAAACCGCAACTATCCGAATAGCCGCATTAATTCAAGATAACCAATATATGATTATCTTGGAACCTCTACCATCTTGTAGGCTTCTACGATATCCAATTCCTGAATATCATTAAATCCGTCAAATACAAGACCACACTCGTAGCCTGTCTTGACCTCCTTGACGTCATCCTTGAATCTCTTGAGTGAAGCAAGGTCTCCCTCGAATATCTGCTCACCCTCTCTGCTTATTCTGACACGGCAGCCTCTCTCCATAAATCCGTCAAGCACATATGAACCTGCAATATTTCCAACGCCTGAAGCCTTGAAAATCTGTCTGATTTCCGCATGTCCGATAACCTTCTCCTCAAATACAGGATCAAGCATACCCTTCATGGCAGCGGATACGTCCTCGATTGCATTGTAGATAACCTTGTAAAGTCTGATATCTACGCCCTCACGGTCTGCTGTAGCCTTGGCAACAGGATCCGGTCTGACGTTAAAGCCAATGATGATTGCATTTGATGCTGATGCAAGGATAACATCTGACTCGTTGATGGCACCAACGCCGCCATGGATGACTTTGACCACAACCTCCTCATTTGAAAGCTTGACAAGACTCTGCTTAACAGCCTCAACTGAACCCTGTACATCTGCCTTTACGATGATATCAAGCTCCTTCATATTGCCGGACTGAATCTGTGAGAACAGATCATCAAGTGACATCTTTGCCTTTGTATCCTCGATGAGCTTATTCTTCTCCTCTGAAATATATGTGTCAGAGAATGCCTTTGCCTCCTTCTCTGAATCACATGCCACAAATGTCTCACCTGCTGATGGCACACTGTTGAGTCCAAGTATCTCTACAGGTGTAGAAGGCTTAGCCTCCTTTACTCTGCGGCCCTTGTCATCAATCATGGCTCTTACCTTACCATAGCTGCTTCCGCATGCGATAGGATCTCCGACATGGAGTGTTCCTTTTTGTACAAGCACTGTGGCAACCGCACCACGGCCCTTGTCAAGCTGCGCCTCAATTACGAGACCTCTTGCATTTCTGTCAGGATTAGCTTTGAGCTCGAGCACCTCTGCTGTGAGAAGAATCATCTCAAGGAGATTGTCGATACCCTCCTTAGTATGTGCAGATACAGGACAGAATATTGTGCTTCCGCCCCAATCCTCAGGAATAAGCTCATACTCTGAGAGCTCCTGCTTAACCTTGTCGATATTGGCACTTGGCTTATCTATCTTGTTGACTGCAACGATAATCTCTACACCGGCTGCCTTTGCATGGTTTATTGCTTCAACAGTCTGTGGCATTACACCATCATCTGCAGCAACAACAAGGATTGCGATATCTGTAGAGTTTGCACCACGCATACGCATTGCTGTAAATGCCTCATGTCCCGGTGTATCAAGGAATGTGATGTTCTGGTCATTGATTGATACAACAGATGCACCGATGTGCTGTGTGATACCCCCTGCCTCACGGTCTGTAACACGTGTCTGTCTGATGGCATCAAGCAGTGATGTCTTACCATGATCTACGTGACCCATTACACAGACTACAGGTGGACGAGGAACCATTTTGCTCTCATCCTCTTCATCCTCCTTGAGAAGCTCTGCAATCACATCAACCTTCTCCTCTTCCTCACAGATGAAATTAAACTCTAACGCAATCTCCTCAGCGGCTGCAAAATCAACCTCAGAGTTAACTGTTACCATCTCGCCCTTCATGAAAAGCTTCTTTACGATGGCTGAAGGCTGAACCTTCATCTTGTCAGCTAAATCCCTGATTGTAATCTTCTCCGGAAGAGAAATTGTCTTAATCTCGTTCTCATCCTCTTTTGGCTGTGCCTTAGGCTGCTGTGGCTTTTTCTTGCCGCCGTGCTTCTCGAGATTGATGTAATTCTCCTGCTTCTTTCCGAGCTTATCCTGCTTCTGGCTCTGATTGTGATTGTGCTTATTCTTTCTGTCGTTGCCTCTGTCTCTGCTCTCCTTGCCTCTTACATCATCAGGAGCTGCCACTGCAACGGTTTCTTTTCTGAAACGGTTTCTATCATCACTTCTGCCGCCTGCTCTCTCGTTATTTCTGTCATTGCTTCTGCTTCTGTCATTATTTCTGTCAAAGCTTCTGCCACCCTCAGCAGGACGTCTCGAGTCATTTCTGAAACCTCTGTTATTGTCTCTATTGTTGTCTCTGCTGTTATCGCGGTTATTGTCGCGATTGTTTGGTCTTCTATCGCTGTTTCGGTCAGTATTTCTGCTTCTATCGGCATTTCTATCGGTATTTCTGTCAGTATTTCTGTTGTTGGTTCTATCGCCATTATCCTGACGTCTGTCGCCTCTTCTATCAGCATCAGCCTGACGTGCCGGACGTGAATTGGCTGTCTTCATATCTGCATACGGATCCGCTGTACGCTCACTTATAGGGCGCATAGCTCTCTCTCCGACAGGTCTTGGCTTAATAATGCTGTGCTGCTCAGGACGTGATGACTGATTATCGCGTCTGCCATTGCCATTCCTGCGCTGCGAACTGTTATTTCCATTATTTCCGCTACCGTTTCCACCATTTGTTTTCCTACCCTGCTTACTGTACTGGGCATTGAAAACTGCTGTGATGCTTGCCTTTTTCTTTGGTCTGTCGGCTGCCTTAGCCTCATCCTTTTTAGGTTCTTCCTTCTTAGGTGCATCTTTTTTTACTTCTGTTTTTGCGTACTTCTTTCGCACAATTTTCTGTGCCTCATCCTCAAGACCACTCTGCACATTTTTGACAGCAAACTGTGTGCCGTTTAATGTGTCTATGACGTCCTGCGACTTTATATTTAATTCTTTTGCAAGTTCATGAACTCTCATTTTTGCCATATATCTATTTTCCTCCACTATTCAGTTTTATTCGACTGCAGCTTTTTTATCACTGCATTTGCAAGGTTTTCATCCGTTACTGCAAGGGAAGCGCGAAACTCTTTGCCTATTGCATTCCCTAACCCCACCTTGTCACTATAAAAATAAATCGGAACCTCATAGAAAGCAGTCATATCCGAAAAATGCTTCTTGGTATTGTCTGACGAATCATCTGCAACTATCACTAAAAATGCCTTTCCTGTCTTTACTGCTTTCTCCGTTGAAAACTCTCCGCTAACCACATTGCCTGACTTTGCTGCTAATCCCAGCATAGAAAGTACTCTATCTGTCAATTTGGTTCATCTCCTTTTCAAGCTCCTCATATACCTGTTCTGATACACTAACACCAAGGGAACGCTCAAGTGCCTTTGTCTTTTTAGCCTTTTTAAAGCATTCAAGACTCTTACATATATAAGCTCCCCTGCCGTTTTTCTTGCCGGTGTCATCGAGAATTATGTCGCCCTCCGCAGTCCTTACCGCGCGAATAAGCGACTTCTTTTCCTTCATCTCCTGACAGCCTACGCATTTGCGCATTGGAATCTTTTTATTTGCCATTACTGCTCATCACCACTATCTGCCGCATCATTTTCTGTACCTGCTGCTTCGTTCTCGTCAGCCTCTGTATCAAAAACCTCTGCCTGTACATCTGCCTGTTCTGTATCAGCTAATCTCTCGTTCTCAGCAAGCTCATCATCCGAATAATCATAATCGTCATCATAATCATCCTCTTCATAGTCATTCTCATAATCCATGAAGTCCCCTGACTCTCTGGCCTGTGTCTCGCTCTTGATATCAATCTTGAAGCCTGTAAGTCTTGCTGCAAGTCTTGCATTCTGTCCTTCCTTACCGATTGCAAGTGAAAGCTGATAATCCGGAACAACAACCTTTGCTGATTTCTCATCTGCATCTGCGATAACAGAGATAACCTTTGCAGGGCTAAGTGCGTTCTGGATAAGTATTGCCGGATTCTCATCCCATGTGATGATATCGATTTTCTCACCGCGAAGCTCATTTACGATAGCATTTACTCTGGCACCATTCATACCTACACATGCTCCTACAGGGTCTACGTTTGGATCATTTGACCATACTGCAATCTTTGTTCTGCTTCCGGCCTCACGTGAAATAGCCTTTATCTCAACTATGCCCTCTTTAACCTCTGTAACCTCTGACTCGAAAAGTCTCTTCACAAGCTCAGGATGTGTTCTTGAAACAAGAATCTTTGGTCCCTTTGATGTGGACTTAACCTCAAGGATATATACCTTGATGCGCTCTGTAGGCTTGAAAACCTCGCCCTTTATCTGCTCACTCTCAGTCAGAAGTGCATCTGCCTTGCCTAAATTGATGCTGACATTCTTTCCGATGTATCTTTGAACAACACCTGTCACAACATCCTTTTCCTTGCTGTTGTACTCGTCAAATATTACCTTTCTCTCCTCCTCGCGGATTTTCTGAAGGATAACATTCTTTGCATTCTGTGTGGCGATACGTCCGAATTCCTTTGACTTAACCTCAACTCTCACGATATCTCCAAGCTGATAGTTACCGTTTACCTTGTGCGCATCTGCTAAGGAAATCTCCTCAACCGGATCCTCAACCACGTCTACAACTGTCTTCTCCTGGTAGCATGAGAAAGCACATGTCTCAGGATCGATTTCTACCTTTACATTGTCTGATTTACCAAAATGGTTCTTGCAGGCAGTCACAAGAGAGTTCTCAATTGCCTCAAGTAAAGTTTCTTTACTGATGTTTTTCTCCTGCTCTAATATATTTAACGCTTCTAATAACTCATTGCTCATTATTTTTTCCTCCTATTTGTGTTATCGTGCGCTTTAATTAAAAATCCAATGCCTGACGTATAAGCGCAATGTCACTCTTATTGAATGTAGTCTCATTGCCGTCTTCATCGGTTATTGTCACTGTATCCTTATCATAGGCTTTAAGCAGACCATAAAATTCCTTTGATTTGTTGATAGCCCTGTATGTGCGAATCTCTATCTCCTTATTCATATTGCGCACATAGTCCTTTTCCTTCTTGAGAGGTCTTCCAAGCCCCGGCGAGCTGACCTCGAAAGTGTACGAATCAGGAATATAGTCCTCTCTGTCGAGAATCTCATTCATCTGCCTTGCAACCACTTCACAGTCATCAACGGTTATGCCACCCTCCTTATCGATATATGCTCTCAGGTAGTTCATGCCGCCTTCCTTAACATACTCGACATCAACGAGCTCAAAATTCATGCTGTCAAGAATTGGTTGTATAAAGCTCTCTGTCTTTGCCTCATATACACTTGCCTTTGACATTTTATCACCTCTCTTTTTTATACTTGTAACTATTCAGAATTGTTCCAAGTGGTTCTGAATAGCTGCCTGATGTTTATAAACGTGAATTGAGAGAGGACTTTTGCCCTCTCTCAATCTAGTCAACGTTGTTATCATAGGTATAATAGCACTATCAGAAAAAAAAATCAAGTTTTTTTAAAAAAGTACTTGCTTTTTTTGAAACTCCATGATAGTATAATACACGGTTCGTTGGTCAAGCGGTTAAGACGCCGCCCTCTCACGGCGGAA
>OGFI01001375.1_pt1 | contig 12120 bp, 8 predicted proteins | sample 1570901 | NCBI WGS metagenome assembly OGFI01 (sample SAMEA2582018, study PRJEB24529) | metagenome | biome: Human gut stool | place: China | collected 2011 | reverse complement strand
TATTATATAATATATCTTTCTGCTTCAGAATAATTTCTTAAAAAATGTAGCAGAATTGTAATGCTTTTACATATAATTTTGCTTACCTTTGCAAGTGTTTTAAGAAATATAACATTTTCCAAAACCAATTTGAAACAATTATGTTAAAAAGAATGAGAGTTATTTTTACGCTGATGCTGGTCTTGGCGGCTATGGGCGTAAATGCGCAGGTCACTACCTCGGCCATTAGCGGCAAGGTGACCGACGAACAGAATGAGACTGTAATCGGAGCGACGGTTATAGCTATTCATGAACCTTCGGGTACACAGTATGGCGCTGTCACCAACGTGGACGGACGCTATACGATGCAAGGTATGCGTACCGGCGGCCCGTACAAACTTACAGTGTCCTACGTGGGCTATCAGAGTGCCGCCTTTACAGGCATCATGCTTGAACTGGGTAACACTTATACACAGAATGTGAAACTGACTCCCAGCTCGGAGCTGCTGGACGAAGTAGTGGTTGTGGCTGAAGCCAAAGCTGCTGCCGGAGCCGGACAGAACTTCTCCCTGGGAAAGATTGAGAACACACCGACCGTAGACCGCAACGTCTACGACATCGTGAAGAACATGCCTTTCGCCATGCCTTCCAAAATCGGCGGTATGACGTTTGCAGGCTCCAACAACCGCTACAACAGCTTCCAAATTGACGGTACGGTGAGCAACGACGTATTCGGCCTTGCCTCTTCAGGAACCAACGGAGGACAGACCGGAGCCAACCCCATCTCAATGGATGCCATTCAGGAAATACAGGTAGTAGTAGCACCCTTCGACGTTCGCCAAAGCGGATTTACGGGCGGCGGTATCAACGCCATCACCAAGCAGGGTACGAACGAAACCCACGGTTCCGCTTACACTTATTTCAACAACCAGAATATGTATGGCAAGTATAGTGCCGTACGCGGTTACGAAAAGTCGCCGATGTCCCAGCAGTTCGACCGTACCTACGGTGGTACGTTGGGTGGTGCCATTATCAAGAACAAACTGTTCTACTTTGTCAGTGCAGAAGGTAAGAAGAACAGCTATCCCTCAAGCACTTATCCGGGATATACCACTAATTACATCACCAGCACCACTGCCAAGCTGATTGCCGACCAATACAAGAAGCTCACCGGTATAGAAGAAACTTACGGTGAACGTGATATCGAACAGAAATCTTTCGGCCTTCTGGCACGTGTGGACTGGAATATCAGCGAAAAGCATAAACTTGCCGTACGCTACCAGCACAACAACTCTTATAAAGATGTGTACGGAGCAAATTCCACCACTTACTATTTCGGCAACAGCGGTTATCGCATGAACAACAAGATGAATTCGGTAGTGGCCGAGTTGAACTCTCGTCTGGGAGATAACCTCTACAACGAGTTGCGTGCGTCGGGTACGTTTGTCCGCGACTTCCGCGATACGGAATATTCAGGTCCTTGCGTACAAATCAGCAATGTCACAGGCGGTGACGGTGAAACTAAGATTACAGCCAATATCGGTACGGAGTTCTCTTCCGGTGCCAACAAGCTGAATCAGGATGTGTATAGCTTTGAGGATAACCTCTCTTGGTATCTTGGCAACCATACACTGACTTTCGGTACTCACAACGAAATCTACAAAATCAGCAACTTGTTTATCCAGGCTTCGGAAGGTGCATGGTACTATAACTCTTTGGATTATTTCCTGCAAGACAAGCCCTACAAGTTTACTTACAAGTACAGTGACCCCGACATGACGGGTGGTAACCTGAAATATGCTCCTGTTATGAAAGCTGGCCAGTTCGGTTTCTATGCTCAGGACAAATGGGTAGTGTCAAGAGACTTCAACTTCACTTACGGTATCCGCTTCGATATTCCTCTGCTGTTCAACAAACCTACTGTGAATCCTACTTTCAACGACTTTGCAGCCGGACGTAATATGGGTGTGCGCGTAGGCGAAACTCCGAGTGCCAAGCTGATGGTTTCACCGCGTGTGGGCTTTAGCTGGTATACCGACGAAGAACATCGCACGCTTATCCGTGGTGGTGTAGGTATCTTTACCGGTCGTGTACCGTTTGTGTGGCTCAGTAACTCGTTCAACAATACGGGTATGGAACAGAAAGGTACTACTCTCCAGCCCAAGGATGAATCGGGCAAGAACGATACCAATGAAGCTCCTTCATTGGGAGAATACAAGGATAATCCGCTGGCTGCCGCTACAGGAAGCATGAAGCAGGATATCGTGACTACCGACAAGAAGTTCAAGTATCCGCAGGTGTTGCGTGCCAATCTGGCTTGGGAACAGTTCTTGCCGGGTGATGTGAAGATGACTCTCGAGGGTGTTTACTCCAAGACCATGAATAATGTATTCTTCGAGAATCTTGCTCTTGTGGAAAACGGACAGGTGTATGCCGTTCCGGGTGTAGAGGCTTCCGCTTCTCCTTCTTATAAGGTACAGGCGGGTGACTATTACTCTATTATCAACCTGAAGAATACAAACAAGGGTTATAGCTATGCTCTTTCGGCCTTGCTGGAGAAACACTTCGGGTTCGGTCTTGACATGTCTGCATCTTATACCTTCGGACACTCCAAGTCTGTAAACGACGGAACTTCTTCCGTTGCCTACTCTAACTGGAAGTACAACTACTCCCGCGACACCAACAGCGGTAATGAACTGGGTTTCTCCAAGTTCGATATTCCTCACCGCGTAATGGCTCAGGTGGCTTATACTACTCCGAAATACTGGAACAACTGGATGAGCACTTCTATCTCTGTTATCTATAACGGATTCTCCGGAAACCGTTACAGCCTGACCATGAATGAAACTTCCGACTTCAACGGCGACGGACAGAAGGGTAACTCCCTGCTGTATATTCCGACTGACGAAGAGTTGGATAAGATGAAGTTCGTGGACGCTACAAACAAAAAAGGAGAAGTAACCATGACTGCCGAAGAAAGCCGCCAAGCTTTCAAACAGTGGATTGAAGGTGATGCTTATGCCAAGGATCATCGCGGACAGTATGCCGAGCGTAATTCCAACCTCACCAAGTGGGAACATGAAATCAATCTCCATCTGGCTCAGACCATCTATAATCCTAAGGGGTTGGGCAAACTGGAATTTACTTTCGACATTATCAACTTTGCCAATATGTTGAACAAGAAGTGGGGAGCAACCTATGGTTCACTCTATAACCTTTCACCGATTTCCGTTACAAAACTGACAACGGTGGACGGTCAGACCACTCCTAACTATATTTACAACAAGTCCGAAATCACCAAGAGCGATGTTTCCTCACGCTGGCATGCCCAGGTGGGTATCCGCTTGACGTTCTAAGGATATTTTTGTTCATGTTTATTTTTACGGTAGAGCTGTTCCGGGAAACCGGGGCAGCTCTATTTTTTTATTGTACCTTGAGTGTAAGAGGAAATACGGTATGGCAGAGTGGAATGGTGTTTGGAATCGTCTTTTAATACTTCACCGTAAATATCACCGGGTTGTGGTCACTGCATAAATCCAGATTGGGAGAGTAGTAGTCGATGCATTCCAGCTCCGGTGAGTGGAAGGCATAGTCGATGCGTAGCATGCGCTTGCCGTAACGGTAGGTGTACATGTAGCCGTGTCCGCCTGTCTTGAAGCCGTCCTTGAGGCTCTCGGAGAGCCGGTGATAGGTGTAGGATGAGGGTAGGGAGTTGAAGTCTCCGCACACCAGTACGGGGTGAGGGCTGGCAGTGGCGAGCTGACAGATGCTGTCGGTCTGGAAAGCACGTTTCACGAAGTTTTCATGCAGGGTTTCCGCTGCATCTTGTACGGCTTGCGCTTCACGGCGTGTATTGTCGGCGGCAAGTTCGCGTTCCCATTTTTTACGGTTCTGGCTGACGCTGGTAGTTTGCAGGTGATTGTTCAGCAAGCGGATGGTATCTGTATTCAGAATGATGTCGCACAGCATGCTGCAATTGGCGCTGTGAGGGTAGGTGATGAAACGTCCGCCGATAAGCGGGTAGCGGCTGAATACGGCGATGGGGAGGATGCCGCGGATGGAGCCGTCTGCGGGGATAATGGCATATTGCCAGTGGGAAAGGGCACGACGCAGACTGTCTGCCGTGAAGTGTTTGTTTTCGCCGAATTCCTGAAAGCAGAGTACATCGACGTGTTGTTGCTGCATGTACTTGGCAATCTGTTTGCAGGAGTAGCCGGTAATTTCGTTTCCGAAGTTATGGACGTTATAGGTGGCTACGGTGAGGTAACCGCTGTTTTTGCCTTGCCGGTTCGGTGCCGGTGCGGTGGCGGGTACTTCGTGGGGAGAGCCGAAACGGATAACAGCTGTAAGGTATTCCCAGTTGAAGAAGAAAGCCGTCAGCGTGACGAACGCCCATTTCTTGCGTGCCAATGCCCAGCAGAGGGCAACAATCAGGCAGGATACCAGCAGTACCGGTACGGCAAGTCCCAGCAAGGGCATGATGGTGGAATGTTCCGGATGGTAATGCCCGGAACGGGATGCGATGATGGTGACAACAGCCAGTGCAAATGTGGTAGCTATCAGTATCAGATGAAACAGACCTTTGACGGCAGTTTTTCCCATGATTAACGCGGGTGTGTTTTATAAGGGTGTGACGAAACTCCCGGCGACAAGCTTGCCGGAGCTTTCGTCACACCCTTTTGCTGGTTATTTTATTACTGAATTAATCGGCTTTCCGTCCAAGAAAGCTTTTATATTATCCAGCATGATTTGCATGAGGCGTTCGCGTGCGGCGGCGCTTGCCCAGGCTATGTGCGGGGTGATGTAGCAGTTCCGGGCGGTGAGCAGCGGGTTGTCGGCACGGGGCGGTTCCTGCGAAAGCACATCCAGTCCGGCGGCAAAGATGGTGCCGTTGTTCAGTGCATCGGCAAGGTCTTGCTCGTTGACCAGCGGACCGCGTCCGGTGTTGATGAGGATGGCGTTGGGCTTCATCTGTTTCAAGCGGGCGGCATTGACAAGTTCACGGGTGGAGTCGGTGAGGGGGCAGTGCAGGCTGATGATGTCGCAGTTGGCAAAAAGTTCGTCGAGCTCCGTTTTCTTGATTTCGGGAGGAAGCTGGAAAGGCGATTTGGATGTGTATGCATGTACTTCCATGCCGAAGCCGATGGCGATGCGGGCGGTGTTGTAGCCGGTTTGCCCAAGACCGATGATACCGATTTTCTTGCCACTCAGTTCGATGAGCGGAGTGTCCCAGAAGCAGAAATCGGGGCTGTTGGTCCAACGGCCTTTGTGTATCTCGTCGGTGTAGTGCTGCACCCGTTGGGTGATGTTGAGGATGTGGGCAAAAACCATTTGCGCAACGGACGGGGTGCTGTATGCCGGGATGTTGGTGACCGTGATACCCCGTTCTTTGGCAGCGGCGGTATCAATGATGTTGTATCCGGTGGCAAGTACGCCGATGTATTTCAACTGGGGCAGGGCTGCGATGGTTGTTGCATCGAGCACTACTTTGTTCGTCATCAGGATGTCTGCTCCGGCAGCACGTTCAAGCACTTCGGCAGGGGCGGTACGGTCGTAAACGGTACATTCGCCCAGGCTCTTCAGTTCGTCCCAGGAGAGGTCTCCGGGGTTGGCGGCATAGCCGTCGAGGACTACTATTTTCATAAGTGTTATTATAAGTTGTTTCTAATGTTGTTCTGCAGAATTTCCATTTCTAAAATCTTTCCTTTCCCCACAGGGCCTGCATCCTTTCTTTATGCTTTTGTTCGGCGGCATTTGCTTGCGGCTCCCAGATGCGGCGGTCTTTCAGTTCGTCGGGCAGGAACTGCTGGCGGACGAAGTTGCCGGGGTAGTCGTGGGCATATTTATAGTTGTCGCCATAGCCAAGCTGTTTCATCAGTTTGGTGGGGGCGTTGCGCAGGTGCAGGGGAACGGGCAGGTTGCCGGTTTGCCGCACCAGTTCGAGGGCATCGTTGATGGCCATATAGGCCGAGTTGCTCTTGGGACTAGTGGCGAGGTAGATGGTCGTCTCCGCCAGCGGGATGCGTCCTTCGGGCCAACCCACTTTCATGATGGTATCGAAGCAGGCGTTGGCCAGCAGCAATGCGTTGGGGTTTGCCAGCCCGATGTCCTCAGAGGCGGAGATAACGAGACGGCGGGCTATGAAAGCAGGGTCTTCACCGCCCTCTACCATGCGTGCCAACCAGTAAATGGCTCCGTCCGGGTCGCTGCCGCGGATGGACTTGATAAAGGCGGAGATGATGTCGTAGTGCATCTCCCCGTCTTTGTCGTAGGCGAGGGGATTCTGCTGGAGACGTTCGGTCACCATCTCGTTGGTGATGACAACGGGGTCTGCGGTTTCGGACTGCACCACGAGGTCGAGGATATTAAGCAGTTTGCGGGCATCGCCGCCGCTGTAGCGGAGCATGGCGGTAGTCTCCTTGAGCTCTATCTGCCGTTCTTTCAGTTGCACATCCGTGGTTATGGCGCGCTGGAGCAGTTCCAGCAAGTCATCCTTCTCCAGTGATTTCAGTACGTAGAGCTGGCAGCGGGAGAGCAGCGGGCGGATTACTTCGAACGAGGGATTCTCGGGGGTGGCGCCTATCAGCGTCTCCGTTCCCTGCTCCACAGCGCCCAGCAGCGAGTCCTGCTGCGACTTGCTGAAACGGTGGATTTCGTCAATGAACAGTATCGGGCTTGCCTGCGAGAAGAAGCGGTTGCTTTTGGCGCGGTCTATCACATCGCGCACATCCTTCACCCCGCTGGTCACGGCACTGAGTGTGTAGAACGGCGTCTCCAGCTTATTGGCTATAATCTGCGCAAGCGTCGTCTTACCCACTCCCGGCGGGCCCCACAGAATGAACGAGGAGATACGTCCCGCATCAATCATCTTACGAAGCACAGCCCCCGGTCCCACCAGGTGCTTCTGCCCGATATATTCGTCTAATGTCTTGGGTCTGAGTCTTTCTGCTAAAGGTTGCATGGGGTTAGCGATTAGTGATTAGTGATTAGGGGGCAGATTCTTTTTACGGGTGATGATGGAAGAGGTTATCATCTTCATCAGTTCCGTACAATCGGTATCCAAGTACACATATTGCTCTGTGGTGATGTAGTTTGTTTTATTTAGCAATTCGAGCCAGTATAGGGTTTCTGAACATTCCTTTTGAGCAACGGAATATTTGTGTATAAAGTCGGCAGGGGACTCGGCAAACAGTCCTTCCCTGATATTGGCTCCCACCGACGTACCGCTTCTTAAGATTTGTTTAGACATAATTCTTTCCTGTTTTAGTTCATTCAAGAAATTATATAAATTCACAATGCGTATAGCAAAGTTCATTGATTTGTTTTTTAATATTCCCTCTCCCATATAACCGCTCCTCGCTCATCACTAATCACTAATCGCTAATCACTAACTAAAAAATCATCAATATCATAAAGCGCACTCCGCCTTTCTTCACCCCCGGGATGTCGGTATAGGTGAGGCGGCGCACATATTCTATATGCAGCAGCTTGAAGATGTTGTAGATGCCTACGCTGGCTTCGATGTAAGGGGTCTTGCCCATGACATGGCTGGTGGGCACGCCGTCGCGCATCGGGAAGAGGAAGAGGTCGGGGTTGCTGCTTTTGTAGGGGTTGTTCTTGTCCGTCAGCGTGCCCCACATGCCGCGGATGCGGAACATCTCTCTCCATTTCAGTTTCTTGATGAGGGGGATGCGGTTGAAGAGCTTCCCATTCATGTCGTAGCTGAGAGCGAGCGAGGCGTAGCGGTCGTTCAGGAACTCCATGTTGTCGATGAGGTTGAACGATTCGTTGTTCTGAGTGATGTATGAGAGGTTCGCCATGGGCAGGTTCAGCAGCGGGAAAGGAACGGTGTTCCATTGCGCGCCGGCACGGGCGGTAACATCCAGCTTGCCCCACGAGCCGAACCAGAAACGTTTGCGGATGCTGGCTTCCGTGAGGTTGAAGTTATATTCGCCGCCCAGCACGCCTTTCAGACCGACGGTGTGCGAGAGGGTGAACGTGGGGGCGTCCAGCGACACGGGAACACGGCGTTGCTTGGTGTTGACAAACGTTTCGCCGGGAGAGTAGCGCAGGGTCACTCCGAGTTCGGTGGTGGTGATGTCGTGCACCAGGGTATTCTTCTCGTCCCATTCGCCGGGGGTAGTGCCGTTGTTCTTCCAGTATTGCAGCATGCCGGCGGGCTGGTCGTTGCGGTGGCGCGCCATGGCCTTGACGGAGAAGCCGGTATTGGTTTCCAGCTCGTAGGTCAGGGTGGCGTCGCGCATGTACGACATCTGGTCTACGGTAGTCCATTTCCAGCCCACGAACATATTGTCCTTGTCCGTAGCCAGATACTTGTCCATAGGAGACATCACGTCGTAGGTGTACTGGAAAGCGAGGTAGTGCTTGGGAAATTCCCAAAGGACGTACTCGCGCTTGTTGAAGGAGTAGGCAGCCTGTCCGGAGTAGAACCACTTCTTGTCGCGCGTGCCGTAGGCGCCGTAACCGCTGAAGCTCCAGTGCGGATGCAGGTTACCGGTGGTCATGCCGCTGAGACGGAAACGGGTTCCGTTCACATAGTTGCTGGTAATCATGGTGTTGATAGGGCCGAAGTCGAACTTGCTGGGGTGTTTCTTGCTGCCCGTCTCCACGAAGTTCTCGATAAGCGCCTTGGCACCGAAAATGACGTACTTGAAGCCCGGTATCTGCTCGATGCGGTTCATGAACACGTCCATGGAACTTTCCTTTTTGGTGAGCGGCACCTGGCGCACTTTGGCCCAGTATTCGTCGCTCTTGGCAAGCATGTTGGCTTCCTTGATGACGCTGCCTTTCAGGCGGAACAGGCGGGGTTCTATCTCGTCGAATTTATAGTCGCTGTACTTGGTGGTGCGCTGCACTTCCAGACCTTGTATGCCTTTCATCAGGGCGAGTTCCACGGTCATGTCGTCGTCGGTGAGCACCCAGTTGCTGTCGGGCAGTTGCTCAAACTGCTGCACGATGTCGAGGTTCTCCACAAAGTTGACACCCGTCTTCTTGGGCAGGTTCATCACGGCTTTCTTTACGGCATAGGTGGAGTCTTTCACTACGTACAGATGTCCCGTGAAACCGAAGTCCTGCGGGTTCTGCGGCACGAAGGTGAGGTGCACGCACTCCTGCTTGTCCACCATGAGGGTGTCCATCAGGTAGAACTTATAGAAGCTGATGGCTCCGCGTCCGATAGGGCTTACGAAGCGGCGTTGCAGCAGGCGGATGTCATCGTCGTAGATGTTGACGTCGGAAAAGACATCGGTAAGGATAGTACCTAACATATCGCCCGTGTTGAAGAACTCCTCGATGCCGTTGGAGTTCATACCCTCGATGATGGTCTTCTCGCTCTTGGGACTTTTTCGGTAGATGGTTCTGGAAGCCGTCTCCTTGATGGAGATGGGCAGAATCATCTTGTTGGTCTTGGGCGACACTTCCACCTGATCCTTGAAGAAAGAGAATTTCTTGTAGATGCCTTTCTCCATTTTCTCCGGCGTGACGTCGTTGATGGACATCTTCATCTTTTCGTACTTCTGATACTGGTAGAAGTCGTTCTCCTCGAGCTTCAGGGCTTTTTTGTGCTCGATGACCTTCTTCATAAACTCCACGGCAGGATTGTTCTTGCGCGAATACTTCTCTTTCTTGGGCTTGACGACGACTTCGGAAAGCATTACATCGGCAGGCGCCAGCGCCACGATGAGCACTTTCGTACTCACTCACCCACGAACCGTTGATGTACATCAACGGTTCGTGGGTGAGTGAGTCCGTTATAACGCCTCTTATCTGTGCTGATGCGCCGGCAGAGGCGAATAGTAAAAGCAAGAGGATGAGGGTAATGTTATATAGTCGTTTCATACGTTTCATAATCAAGCTGCAAAGTTAACAATTTACTGTTAATCAAGAAGCAAATATATTTTAAAGAATGAGAGGGATGTTTAAGAGGCAGAGAAACGGGCAAGGTGATGGACCGGCAGGAGAACGCTGCCTTTTTCTTCCTTTTATTTATCAATATCGGCAGGATAGGTCGGGATTTGTGCCGTATAGGAAGAATGGGGCGGATTGGAACTTTGAGCCTTTGGTATAATTGGATACTTTTGTCTTGCCGTACAGTAACGTACGATACGGAATGACTCCGAATGATAATATATGGACAGACTTGCTTAAACTATTCTTCTTTTTTACAATACTGTGTTTAGTGTGGGGAGATGTGCCGGACCAGCATTTTTTTGTATGGGCACATCTCCTTTTTTATGCGGTTTTCCGAACGCGGGTCTTATAGCTTCTCCCCGTTTATCAACGTCTGTACGATACGCTCGGCGGTGCGTCCGTCCCAGCGGTCGGGCAGGGTGGTGTGCTTCCATTCGCCGTGCAGCAGTTGGTCGAGGGCGGCGGAGAGGGCAAAGGAGTTCTCCCCGACGAGCTCGTTGGTTCCGATACGCCAGGTTTCGGGGTGCTCGGCATAGGTGTTGAGCGTGATGCAGGGCACATCGAGGAAGGTGGCTTCTTCGGCTATATTGCCGGAGTCGGTCACGATACCTTTGGCCTGGTTGATGAGGAAGCCGAAGTGCAGGTAGCTTTGAGGCGGCAGGATGTGCAGGCGGGGCATGTCAAGCCCCAGTGATTTTATGGCGCGTTCCACGTAGGGATGCATGGGGGCCACGACAGGCATGTCGCCAGCCTTCGCTGCCAGCGTCTGCATCAGGGAACAGAGTACGGCTTTCTTTTCCAGCAGGTCGTGGCGGTTCAGGGTGAGCAAGAGGTAGTTTCCCTTGCGCAGTCCGAGGGTGGAGAACCATAGCGGCTGCATCAGGCGGTGGCGGTTGTAGCGGATGGTGTCGATGAGTATATTGCCCACGTAGTGGATGTATTCCGGTATCATCCCTTCTTGGTTGAGGTTGCGGTTGGCCACCATTCCGGCAGTGAAGAGGTAGTCGGAAATGGCGTCTACGATCGTGCGGTTCACCTCACGCGGCATATTCATATCGAACGAACGCGTACCGGCAATGACATGGGCTACCTTCAGACCGCGCTTCTTGGCTACGATGGCGCAGCTCATGGTGGCGGTCATGTCGTCCACCACAAGCACCACTTGGGCGGGGTGTTCGTCGAGCTCCCGCTCGAAGGCCAGCATGATGGCGGCTGCCACCTGGGAGTGGTCGCGTCCGCTGATGCCCAGATAGGCGTCGGGCTTGCGCATGGCAAGGTCGGAGAAGAGCGAGGCGTCCAGGGTGGTGTCGTCCTGCGGTCCGGTGTAGACTATGCGATAGGATATGTTTTTACCCGCTTCTCTGGCTGCGTCTATGGCGCGGCACAGGGGGGCAATCTTCATGAAGTTGGGACGTGCGCCCGATACGATGGTTATTTTCATTGCTCATATAAATTGGTGAGACAAAAATACATTTTCTTAGGGAAATTATTTGTTACTTTGCAAAAAAAGAAATCCTTTCATGCCTACATTTGTTCAGATACTCGACTTTATTGGCACATTTGCCTTTGCCATCAGCGGCATACGCCTTGCTTCGGCGAAGCGCTTCGACTGGTTCGGCGCTTATGTGGTGGGGTTCGTAACAGCCATTGGAGGCGGTACGATACGTGATCTCCTGCTGGATGTCACTCCCGGCTGGATGACAGATCCTATTTATCTGATATGTACCGGACTGGCATTGCTGTGGGTTATCTTCTTCGGGAAGCACCTCATACACCTGCACAACACGTTCTTCATCTTCGATACTATCGGCTTGGCACTGTTTACGGTGGTGGGAGTGGGCAAAAGCCTCTCTCTGGGCTATCCCTTCTGGGTGGCAATCATCATGGGCAGCATTACCGGAGCTGCGGGGGGCGTGATACGCGATGTCTTCATCAATGAAATTCCTCTCATATTCCGTATAGAGATTTATGCAATGGCATGCGTGGTGGGCGGTACGGCCTACTGGATATGCGAGCTGGCGGGCATGCACTCCTACGGTTGCCAGGTGATAGGCGGGATGTCTGTGTTCATCACCCGTATCCTTGCTGTGAAATATAAGATATGTCTGCCCATACTCTCCGGAAACGACGGGGAGGAAGAGGGGAAAGAAAGCTGACTTTTAGATGCCTTTTCCGGTGCTTGTGTTTGCCTGTAATGACGGTGTGCTTTCA